>Ga0182027_10000249_pt1 | contig 91546 bp, 93 predicted proteins | sample 712E1DmetaG_FD_121300 | JGI IMG/M metagenome (GOLD analysis project Ga0182027, IMG submission 121300) | Permafrost microbial communities from Stordalen Mire, Sweden - 712E1D metaG (Illumina Assembly) | ecosystem: Environmental > Terrestrial > Soil > Wetlands > Permafrost | place: Sweden... | reverse complement strand
CAATGGTGCATTCAAGTATTCGCAGGAAACGGAAGTCACAATTGAAGCACCAAAGGTATTTGCATTGAGCCAGAATTATCCGAATCCATTCAATCCATCTACGATGATTTCATTTGATCTTCCCACAAAATCATTTGTCTCACTAAAAATATTTGATCTGTTGGGAAGAGAAGTAGCAACCATCGTCTCTGAAGAAATGTCAACCGGAAGCCATGTGAAACAATGGAATGCGGAGAATTGTCCAAGCGGTGTCTATTTCTATCGTCTGCAGGCAGGGTCGTTAACGGAAACGAAGCGGATGATTTTGATGAAGTAGATTTCAATTAACAGCAAGAATACCAGACCTGCCAGCCCCACACACTGACAGGTCTTTCTATTTGTCTCTGCAATCGGCAATCATCCACCGATTAGAGAACGACCTTCGTGCCAAGGATTTTCAAGAATTCGGCCAGCCATTTCGGAATTGCCGGCCAAGCCGGAGAAGTCACGAAGTTGCCATCGACTGCTGCTCCGTCGATTGGTATTTCTGCAAACTCGGCACCGGCTAACTTAACTTCTGCTGCACAAGCCGGGTATGCCGATATCTTTTTCCCTTTGATGACATTTGCCGCTGCCAGTATTTGCGCTCCGTGACAGATCGCCGCAATCGGTTTCCCCGTTTCCGCAAAATGCCGGACTATTTGAATGATCCGTGGATTCATGCGCAGATACTCTGGCGCACGGCCGCCGGTAATCATCAACGCATCGTAGGTCTTCTCATTGATCTCACTGAAGGTCGCATTCAGTGAAAAGTTATGTCCCGGTTTTTCAGAGTAGGTCTGATCACCCTCGAAATCGTGAATTGCCGTTCTGATCTTGTCCCCGGATTTTTTCTCCGGACAGACGGCATGAACGGTGTGGCCGACCATCTGGAGTGCCTGGAACGGAACCATAGTCTCATAGTCCTCGGCAAAATCGCCGACCAGAAATAAAATTTTCTTTGCGCTCATAATATCATTCCTTTCGTGATGAGTTATTCGGTTGGGATCAGGATAACGCAAGTTTTAGCTTGCCTTGAGTCGCTAATCACAAATCCGATTACTGAATTATACGCTATTTGTCGATTTTCACCATCAATGTCAATGAAAACTCCTTGATATTCCCCCCAATCCTCACTACATTTTGCTCATTGGGGTTTCAGGAGAGAAGGATAATGGTGGGAAGAGAAGCCTCTGGATAGTCGATGGACTTGATGGGGGCTTTAGTGGTTCTAACGTGAAAGGGACACACATGAAACGTTGTTCCAGTTCGCTCCTGGTATTATCCTTACTCTATTATATTCCGCTCTATTGCCAGAATTATCTCAATATCCGCTATGCCAATGGGTCGGATAAAAATGTTCCATTCGCATCATTGCAGACGATTACATTTGACGAGTCCGGTGGCAATATCAATTTTCGGCTTACAGATGCCACGACACAGTCGATTGCTTTCACCGCCTTACAGAAGATGACGTCGGCAGATGCAGGTGCCGGCACGCTCCTGCCGGTAGAACTTGCAAGATTCATGGCATCGGCAAACCACAACGATGTTGAATTGTCGTGGACAACGGCAACAGAGGTGAACAACTATGGTTTTGACATCGAGCGAAGTGCTCAGAGTGCTACATGGGCGAAGATCGGCTTTGTTGAAGGAAGCGGGACGACAACCGCTCCGAAAGAATACTCGTTTGCTGATAAAGACATCCCCAAAGGGAAATATTCATACAGATTAAAACAGATCGATTGTGACGGGAAGTTTCACTACACACAAGCTGTTGAAGTGAACATCGGTGGCGCTGCGCTCAAATTCAACTTGGCTCAAAATTTTCCAAATCCCTTTAATCCGACCACAAGGATTGCATACCAAATACCGGTCGATGGTTTTGTCATGATAAAAATCTATGATGTCGTCGGCAGGGAAGTGGCTTCTCTGGTAAATGAAAGCAAAAAGGCGGGAAGCTATGACGTGACATTCGATGGAAGTCGTCTCTCAAGCGGTGTGTATCTTTGCAAGAGGAGTGCGGCGGCATATTCCAGCGTGACGAAAATGATAATTACGAAGTGAATCGTGGAGAATATTATGAAACGCATTTATCTTGCCATCCTTATTCTTGGATTATCTGTTTCGGCATTTTCGCAAAGAAGGGAAATGATCATCAACAAACGAGACGGCTCAAAGGAACGCATTTGTATGTCGGGCATCGACAGTCTTACATTTAATCTACGTATGGTTCTGGTCGCCGGCGGTTCATTTCTGATGGGGAGTACTACCGGCGATGATAACGAAGCGCCGGTTCACTCAGTGACGGTCGGTTCATTCCATATGGATAGGACCGAGATAACCTACGAACAATGGACGGAGGTATACACCTGGGGCCGGTTGCATGGGTATACCGACATATGTCTCGGCCATAACGGTTACGGTGGCAGCGGGTCGAACCAACCGATCACGAAAGTAACCTGGTATGACGTTGTGATGTGGTGTAACGCACGCTCTGAGAAGGACGGTTTTGAACCTGTCTATTACACAGACAACACGCTGGTAACCGTGTATCGGTCAGATCGAATAGACCTGAACACAGATGCAGTGAAATGGACCGCCAACGGTTACCGCCTGCCGACAGAAGCAGAATGGGAGTTTGCAGCGCGTGGTGGGACGAAATCAAACGGCTATACATACAGCGGCAGCAATACGCTTGACAGCGTTGCATGGTATTATCCCAACTCAGATTGTGTTTCACATACGGTGGCCACAAAGTCTGCTAACGAGCTTGGCATTTATGATATGAGCGGCAATGTGGGTGAATGGTGCTGGGATTGGTATGGTGCTTACACCTCGGTCTCACAATCAGATCCGAAGGGAGCTACGACTGGTTCGAGCCGTGTGTATCGGGGCAGTCTATTCGACGACCTCGACGACTACAGCAGTCGTGTTGCCTTCCGCCCTGGCACCAACCCGTTTAACGCCTACAACGAACTGGGCTTCCGTTGTGCCCAGAACTAACGCTTTTGGCGTCTTGTCCTTGCATGTGAGCGAAGCGAGCACAAGCAAAAACAAAAGCAGCCCCATTACTGAGGCTGCTTTCCGATTTAAATAACACCCGCGCACGTTCCTTCATATTCATAAAATGCCCTATCACCAGGGCATTTCTGCTTCATCTGAATATGCACTCATCACTCCCTTGAATCGTGGACAGTTCTCCTGATCGAACTCCACCACAGCTTTACCGTCAGATCTTGAAGAAGGCTGTGTGGCGAATGAAGCGAAGCCGATTCGTTTGCTTTCGTAGTATGGCCCTTTATCGCTCTTGGTCTGATAATCAGACGGATCAATGACAAGTCTCATAGAGTGAATTAATCTCCATCTCACGACGTCTGCATAGTTGCGCTGATACATGTCGATATATGATTCATAGAATGTGAACGTGGCCATTCCTTTGCAAGCCGTTCTCTTCTCAGCTTCGTCAGCCAAAACGGAAGAAACCTTCACTGCATCGGAGCCTTCTTTTTCGAGCCAAACATCCTTCACATATTTTGCTGGTCCGTGATTGACGGCATTGCAGCCGAGCATTGCAAAGCCAAGACAGACAAGCAATAGCGAAAATAGCGTCTTCATGTGGTATCTCAATGAATGTGATGAAGGGAATTGATGACAATGACAAAATGGATCTTGTCAGCCATCTTGTCACCGCTTTAGGGAACTGGTGACGATGACAAGAAGTATTGACCCTGTTGCTGCGCTTTTATACCTTATTGCCGACACCTCTGAGAATCATCCGAAAAAAGACGGCAAGGCAAAGTGATGCGGCAAATTTTGTGTGGTCAAGCATCGCGTTGTCAGATGTTTTGACGGATTAGGATTTGCTACTCCGGCTATTTCCGTATACATTGAATCACATGCTTAAGCAATTGTGAAGCGGAGCAGGGACTCTCCTTGCAGAGGCGTTTGGATTGTAGGGCATGTTACTTAGGAAGTGAGGACGTCGAATGACGGTCCGACGAAAAACTGATACCCTCATTGTCGCGTTTGTGACGGTGGGGGTTTTATATCCTACGCAAGGAGCCGCTTACGTCGTCCGGCTGGTGTCTCCATATTAAGAACATTGAGGTCTTTATGAAATGCTTAACTCCGATTTTCTCTGCATGTTTTTTCTTCTTGGCAAGTGCATCGACATTTGCCCAAACGGCTTCGGATTACTATACGCCGCTCAGCGTAAGCGCTCACGTCATCCTACATACAACGACAATTGCGGGTTGGTCACCTCGCACTACAATTTTCTCAATTGAATCGTCTGACATGATTTCCGGTCGGCAGTATTTTGTCGAGAAAGGCACGGAAATTATGGATATCACGAATGAGGTTGGCATATTTCGTGTTATGTGGCTTCGGAAAGATTCTGTTGGCAACGTGCTCTTGGGTGCAATAAATACGTCCAATGGATCGACAAAAATAGATTCGGCGACAGTGATCGGCGGCGTGCCCTGGTTCCCGAACGGGTTTCTGACAAAGGGATATTCCCTGGTGTTTCCTCAGGGGAAAGAGAGCATGCAGGATTCCGTTGTAAGTGTAAGCGCGACGGTCAGCGTTTCGGCAGGAACATTTACTCAATGTTTGGAAATCTCCGAAACTAATTTCGACAGCACTGGCAAGCCATATTTTCATGAGGAACATTATTATGCCCGTGGAATCGGATTGGTTAAAAACGTTCGGACATTGCCGATTGCCGACGCCCATACGGATGAACTCATTGGATACGGAACTACCGGAGTAATTGGTGGCGTGGTCGATGCACGGCCAAACGAATTCCTTCTTTCACAAAACTTTCCTGACCCTTTTAATCCATCAACCACTATCCGCTACAGTCTGCCGGCTACAAGCCGTGTCTCATTGCGGATTTACAACATTCTCGGCCAGCAAGTCGCCAACCTTGTGAACTCAGAACAATCTGCCGGCTGGTATGAAACGGTTTGGAACGCAAACGTCGCATCAGGATTATACTTTTACCGGATTGACGCGGTGAGCACTGCCGATCCAAATCAGCGATTCACGCAATTGAAGAAGATGATGTTATTGAAGTAACCATACAGAGGAAATCTTATGAGCACAAATTCACTCAATGGAACCGTGTTTGCAGTCTCTCTAACCGTGAAAGATATCACCAAGAGTCTCGCATGGTATCAAGATGTGATGGGATTCATGGTTGATCGCAAAATTGAACGTGACGGAATACTGCGTTCGGTTGCGCTGAAAGCCGGGGAAGTGCGCCTCTCGATCAATCAAGATGACGGTGCCAAGGGATGGGACAGAGTAAAAGGAGAAGGATTCTCGTTGCGGATAACGACAGATCAAAATGTCGATGAGATCGCGGCGCGGATCAAAGAACATGGCGGCACACTCGACTCAGAACCTGCCGACATGCCTTGGGGCGTCCGATTATTCCGGTTGAAAGATCCAGACGGATACAAGCTGTCAATTTCAGCTACTCTTGCACCGAAATGATCGTCAGATGGGACTCCGGTCTTTGAAATGAGCCTCAACGCTGTGACTCTGCGAGGCTCCTTATGGTTGCTTCTACTTCGGGTGAAGACGACGGATCCAAAGACACATCAATTCCAGATGGGAAAGTGCTTCCCATAGATATTTTTCTGGAAAATATTTTCGAACCCCATGTGAATCCCGTTGGAAAAGTGGTTTTGGCAGAATTTTTTTGGGATTTTTGAGTGACCTGCCTTCGCGATTTTGTCATCTTGCCAAACCTCTTAGAGAGTGACAAGATGACAAACTGGACGCTCTCATTTGTCGACCATGCAGCTTCTCGCCTTCTCAATCAGCTCCACCCAATGCTGATCCTCCTGAATCTTCTCGCCATAGACCTTAGTGTCGACTGGGGCATCGCTTAGTAGCCATGCGATAAACTCGGATTTGTCGACGATATCGGCACCGCCAGCAAATCGATCAACGCAAAGGACGACACCCACTGGGAACGTTATTAAAAAGTAGGGGAGTGGTGCCCAAGTCAATTTAGAACAAAGGGGTTGCAGAAAACTTGTGACTTGTGGCGGTACAAAGATAGAACTGCATGACTACGAAGGGGATCATTTGTATGGCAGGAAGTACAATTGAATTCGGTTTCACAGCAGTTATCGGCTTCGGAGTAGAAGGCAAGGATCAGACCGAGATGCAGGAGAGGTGCCAGCAGTTCGTTGATCAATGGATTGCGAGCGCTGAAGATGTTAACATCAATGGCGTGCAATTGCTTGGCTTTGAACAACCAGATGGAGAAAAGGGTGTGGAGCAATTCAATGGCCTAATGAGAGAAAGCAAAGAAGAAGCGAATTGAAATAGTCCGCGGCGAGTTCAGAGGATTTGAGTATTGACATTTACTCGGCAGTCGAGTGGGCTATTTTCTCCGCTAACACCCGAACTCGATAAATGATATGAGCTCAGAGAATTGTCTGCAAAAACTCTTGTTGAGTCGATGACTTCCACCAAAGAATGGACATTAGAAATCTCTTGCAACGGTAATAACAATTCGGTATTTTAATATCCTAAATAACACAATTCTTCATCGGAGTGGCTATCTTGATGCGTTAGTGATGCGTGAGCTTTTGGGAGAAAAAAGAAGCCCAGAAGACAGAACGGTCGAATTTAGCTTGTTATCCTGCACCCGTAGCTCAACTGGATAGAGCGTTGGCCTCCGAAGCCAAAGGTTTCGGGTTCGAATCCCGACGGGTGTACCAAGATCCTGCGACAAAATTCGCGGGATTTTTTTGCATTGGCCTCCGAATCCCGAGGGGATCGCTTCGCGCATCCAAGGTTTCGGGCCCCGGCAAACTGGAAAAGACCTCACCTACATTAGGCTGAAGGTCTGCGTATTTTCAACGCCGGGACAATTGTCACTCATCAACACGCAGTGGCTATTATGAATATTCGAAGGGCAATGGAAGTCGTCATCATAAACGAGCTAACTTTCATAAGAAAACCACACCGATGGTCAGTTCCATTCCGATAAGGGATGAATACTAAGATTTATAGTTTTAATATTCACAAGAACTCCGATTTCTGCAGTTTGCGAACGAGCCAGGTTCTCCTTATCTTTAAAAAACTTCGACAAATAATAATTGTCTTCACTGTATGGGTACCTCATCGCTGCGGCTGTTTGGTTACGCCTTTCCTCGATTGCTCCTTTTCTCCTATCTTGACGCACTTCGTGAAGCCACGGACGACTGACGTTCCTGCCTCGATATAGGTTGCGGACCCGGTTCGCATACCGCACAATTGAATTTTGAGCATTCAGTTGGGATAGAAGGTCATCAACCGTCGTACGAGCTGGCAAAAGAACGAAGGACGCACAGCCGGCTTTGTCTGGCAGATGTGCGGGAAATCTCCACTCGCTTTTCCCCAGGACAATTCGATTGCTGTGTGGCTCTCGACTTGATCGAGCATTTGACAAAAGAAGATGGGCTGAAACTGATCCGCGATATGGAAACTATTGCCGCGAAGAAGATCGTGATCTTCACGCCCAGCGGATTTCTCTCCCAGCCAAGCCATGACGGCGACCTCCAAGAACATCTTTCCGGCTGGGAACCGGAAGAAATGAGGAAACTCGGATTTCAGGTTCTTGGGATGCAGGGTCCGAAGTTTCTCCGCGGAGAAGAACACCAGCACAAATATCGCCCCAAGCAGTTTTGGGGTATTATCTCTGCCCTGGGACATTATTTCTACACGCGGAGACGTCCAGAGCGTGCAGCAGCCATGCTTTGCGTCAAAACTCTTGGATGAAGACGACCGACCTCGGAATTGACATTTCGGGTGACTAAGGCCAATTTCACGCATTCTAGTAGCCGTAAGCCCGTTGGAATGGAACGGTTGAAGGAGTAGAGCCTGCCCTCATCGTCACGAAAGTGATGGCGAGGGTTTTGCCTTCTATGTGATATTGGGAAACATGCTCTCCTGCCGACTCTTCATGGTACGACTATGGTGGAAAATATTTCCCGGGCTTGGGGATGTTTGCCTCAAACAAGGGTCATTGAAAAACTACGCCGGTGCAGATGCAGTTTAAGTTCGTTTAGAGTTAAAAGGAAAATTGAAATGTTCCGTCGGGAAATACTACTACTATGGCCATGGCTGTTTCTTTGCGGATGTTCTTATGGCAATTTTCAGATGTTACTTTGAAAGAAGGCAATAATTTTGTCGACTACTATTTCTTTAAAAGAAATAGCGATACTGCATACAATAAGGTAAATTTGACGAATGGAGAAAGAAGAATCTAACCTACATGGATTGAAGAACATGGATCATGGTTTTAATGAAGACTTTGACGCCCTTGTCAAGAGAATCGAAAATTGGCTGAATGGTAATTGATGATAGATAGCTGTCCACTGAGTCGAATTTCTTCGCTATCGCGCTTCCAAGCCAAGATTGGATATCGGAGCGAAAGCATTCGAATCGGTCGCCGAATGGTGGCGAAATGATCGAAAGAACTACTAACGGCAGATTTAGCTACATAATGTATGGAATCCCTAATGAATCAATCCAACGATCCTCTTCATGGCATCACGCTTGACATGATGCTTAAAACACTCGTCGATGAACTCGGCTGGAAGGAAATGGGGCGCCGGATCACGATCAAATGCTTCACGGACAATCCAAGTGTCAGCTCCAGCCTGAAATTCCTCCGGAAGACACCATGGGCACGAAAAAAAGTGGAATGGATGTATCTGGGGCACCTGGAGGATAAGCGCTATGAAGCGGAGATATCCCCGGAACATCCTGCTTCCTGATTTTTTCCCATCTTTCGATATATTGGTGCTTCCAACCGCCAAACTCCACTCACCCCCTACAATGCCTTACCTTGACTTTCCCTCAATTTCTTGCTAAATTTTAAAGTATTTTTAACCTGAAAGCTCTTTTTTTAACACTATTACGCTACTTTTTTCCCGAAAGGAAGGCATCAATGGCTATAAAAGTTGGAATTAATGGATTTGGCCGCATCGGCAGACAGATTGTCAATGTCATGTCGGACAAGGGTTTCCTCGGCAAGACGCTGGATGTCGTTGCCGTCGTCGATGTCAGCACCGATGCGAAATATTTTGCCTACCAGCTGAAGTACGATTCCGTACACGGAAAATTCCGAGGAACGCTTGGCAGCGAGAAGAGCAATCCGTCGCTCGAAGCTGACGATGTGCTCGTGGTGAACGGCCACAAGATCAAATGTGTTCTGGCGCAAAAAGATCCGTCGCAGCTGCCGTGGAAAGAACTCGGCGTGGACATTGTAATCGAATCGACCGGCCTGTTCACTGATTCTGAAAAAGCAAAGGGACATCTTGCCGCAGGCGCCAAAAAGGTCTTGATTTCGGCTCCCGGAAAGGGCGAAGTCAAAACGATCGTCATGGGTGTCAATGAAAAAGAGTACGATCCCGCAAAGCACAATATTGTTTCCAATGCCTCCTGCACCACGAATTGCCTGGCACCGGTTGTGTACGTGATCCTGAACGAAGGCATCGGCATTGAGACCGGTTTGATGACAACCATCCACTCCTATACCGCAACGCAGAAAACAGTTGACGGTCCTTCCAAGAAGGATTGGAGAGGCGGACGCGCGGCAGCGATCAACATCATTCCCTCCACCACTGGCGCAGCAAAAGCCGTGGGCGAAGTTCTTCCGGCAACAAAAGGAAAGCTGACCGGCATGTCGTTCCGCGTTCCGACGCCCGATGTTTCGGTTGTGGATTTGACATTCCGCGCAGCACGCGACACCTCGATCGAGGAAATCGACGGGTTGATGAAGAAAGCCTCCGAAACCTATCTCAAAGGCATTCTCGGCTATTCCAATGAAGAAGTCGTGTCGTCGGACTTTATTCATGACGATCGCTCTTCGATCTATGATTCTCTTGCGACCGTTCAGAATAATCTTAAAGGCGAAAAGAGATTCTTCAAAGTGGTATCGTGGTACGACAACGAGTGGGGCTATTCGGTCCGCACCGTCGATCTGGCCAACTTGATAGCATCGAAGCTTTAACAACAATTCTTCCCCCAATTATGTGACGCACGGTGAACGCTGTGTGTCACTGTTGTAATAGCGGGGATGGAACCAAGAAAAGGCAGAACTATGAATAAGAAATCTATCAATGATATCGATGTCAAAGGCAAGCGCGTGCTTGTGCGTGTTGACTTCAACGTTCCGCTCGATGAAAAGCAAAACATCACCGACGACACGCGCATGGTGGAATCACTCCCAACCATTAAGAAGATTATCGCCGATGGCGGCAAAGTAATTCTCATGAGCCATCTAGGCCGTCCGAAAGGGAAGCCGAAACCGGAGTTCAGCTTGAAACCGGTCGCGGAACATTTGAGCAAGCTGCTCGGCAAGCCGGTTGCCTTTGCAACGGATTGCATCGGTGCGCCGGCCCAGTCCGCCGTGGCAAAAATGCAGAACGGCGATTGTCTTCTTCTGGAAAATCTTCGCTATCACAATGAAGAAGAAGCAAACGATGAAGGCTTTGCAAAGCAACTTGCATCGCTTGGCGATGTGTATGTGAATGATGCATTCGGGTCCGCTCATCGCGCGCATGCTTCCACAGAAGGTGTAACAAAATTTTTAAAAGTGGCAGTTGCCGGATATCTGATGCAGAAGGAACTGGACTTCCTCGGTTCGGCAATCGAAAAGCCCGTGCGTCCGTTTGTTGCCATTCTCGGTGGTGCAAAAATTTCCGGGAAGATCGACGTCATTCAAAATCTGCTCGCCAAAGTTGATACGTTGATCATTGGCGGCGGCATGGCCTATACGTTTTTCAAAGCACAGGGCCTCGAAATTGGGAAGTCGTTGCTCGAAGAGGATAAAGTCGAGCTGGCGAAGAAGATTCTGGATGAAGCCGGAAAGTCGAAAGTGAAATTCCTACTCCCCGTGGATTGTGTCGTTGCCAGCGACTTCAAGAATGAGGCCGAGAAAAAGGTGGTTGCAAAGAACGCCATCCCGGCGGATTGGCAGTCGCTCGATATTGGTCCGGAATCTGTTGCCCTCTTTTCGAAAGAGATTCTCGGTGCAAAAACCGTCGTTTGGAACGGCCCGATGGGCGTATTCGAGATGCCGAATTTTGCCGTAGGAACCAAAGCTATCGCCAAAGCGTTAGTTGAAGCAACAAAGCGGGGCACCATTACCATTATTGGCGGCGGTGATTCTGCGGCGGCAATTACGCAGGCCGGATATGCGAAAGATGTATCGCATGTCTCTACCGGCGGCGGAGCGTCGCTTGAGTTCCTCGAAGGGAAAGTCCTTCCGGGCGTTGCTGCACTGAACGAGAAGTAATCGGCCATTGCAAAGCCACAGAGCCCCGGAAGTTTCCCGAGTTGGCTCTGTGGCTTTTCTATTTCAAGCCACAAACACGTCCTGTCGTTCGCGGAAACGCAGGAGATATTTGACGGAATTCGTCTGAAGAAGTGAAATGAGAAAAAACTATGGCATTTAATAGGTCAAATTCTTCAAACAATTATTATCGCCCGAGTCCCTTCGGCGGATTCAGTTTTTTTCCGCCTATTATAAAGACACTTTTGATTGCCAACATTGCTGTCTTTCTCGGGATGATGTTTCTTGGCAGCTTTCATGTCGGTGAGATTTCTCTCGGCAGCATACTTGAAGAATTCTTCGCGCTGCAACCGTTGGGGCATGGGTTCCTCATCTGGCAGGTGTTCACGTACTTGTTCATGCATGCGAACTTTAGCCATCTCTTTTTCAACATGTTTGCACTGTGGATGTTCGGAATGGAGCTGGAGAATGTCTGGGGCTCGCGTAAGTTCCTCACTTACTATCTGATTTGCGGGGTCGGAGCCGCGCTTGCAAACATTCTTCTCGCACCACTCTTTTCAGATGTCGGACCAACCATCGGAGCATCGGGCGCAATATACGGCGTTCTGCTTGCTTTCGGTATGCTGTTTCCCGATCGTCTCATCTTTATTTATTTCTTTGTTCCACTGAAAGCGAAGTACTTCGTCGCATTGTATATGATTATAGAGTTTGTAACGGTGGGTGTCGGCGGCACAGATGGCGTGGCGCACTTTGCACATCTCGGAGGCGCTTTTGTCGGATTTGTGTACCTCGTCCTGCAAGGCTATGGGCCATCCTTCTTCCATCTCGCCGAGAAGGGGCAATCAACGCCTCACCGGTGGACATCAACACACACGCGCCCGATTGAATATTCGAATATTTCCGATGCACAGGTGTACGATATTAAGGACGATGCGCCGAAAGCCCCGACTGCGGCAACGCAGAAAGAGATCGATGAGATCCTGGACAAAATCAGCCACGGTGGATATCAGAGCCTGAGCGATGAGGAAAAGAAAAAATTGTTTGAAGCGAGCAAAAAGTTAAATTGATTTTTTACTCCAGAGGGCGGGATGATCCCGCCTCTTTTTTCATTCAGCACATCGGATTCTATGGATCAGCAGGACTACAAAGCATGTGTTCGGCGCCCGACGCGGCAGGTGAATGTCGGAGGCATCAAGATCGGAGGCGGGGCACCTATCTCTGTTCAAACGATGACGAAGACCAAGACCGAAGATGTCGCGGGAACGGTTGCGCAGATTAAAAAGGCGGCGGAGGCTGGATGTGACATTGTTCGCGTGACGGTGAATGACAAAGAAGCAGCCGAAGCAATGTCGGCAATCGTCCGGCAATCCCCGTTGCCCATTGTGGCGGATATTCATTTCAACCATATCTTTGCATTGAAAGCGATCGAAGCCGGTGTCGCGAAGGTTCGTCTCAATCCCGGGAATATCGGTTCGAAGGAGAGAATCAAAGAAGTACTGACGGCGGCAAAGGCAAAGGGAATTCCGATTCGTATCGGCGTCAATTCCGGTTCGCTGGAAGAAGATATTTTGGAGAAACACGGTTATCCGACGGCAGAGGCGCTCTATGAGAGTGCCATGCGGCATGTCGGTATCTGTGATGAATTCGATTTTCACGATGTCATTATTTCGGTGAAGTCCACCGATGTTCGCTTGATGATAGAAGCCTACCGTCTTGTTGCTGCACGCACCGATATTCCGCTGCATCTTGGTGTGACGGAAGCGGGATTGGTGCGCGTCGGAACTGTGAAGTCATCTATCGGTATCGGCACGCTGCTCGCCGAAGGAATCGGCGACACGATCCGTGTGTCGCTGACCGACGATCCGTCCAAAGAAGTGGAAGTTGGAAAAGAAATCCTGCGTTCACTCGGCCTCGCATCACGGAATGTGGAAATAATTGCCTGCCCGACGTGCGGACGGCTGGAGGTGGATTTGTTCACCATTACACGACAGCTCGAAGCTCGGCTCAGCGGCATTAAAAAGCCCGTGAAAATCGCCATTCTGGGCTGCGTGGTTAATGGACCCGGCGAGGCTAGCGAAGCGGATATCGGTATTGCGGCAGGGAAAGGTGTGGCGATTTTGTACCGTAAGGGACAAATGATCAAGAAGATTCAAGAGGGTGAGATCGTCGACACCGTGGTGGATGAAGTATTGAAATTTCAGCCGGCGGACTAATCTTCCTTTCCCCTGTTATGACGGAGGCATCGCCCGGAATTTCCTGAGCGATCCCTTTTGCATATAAGGGGATCGGTTGCAGTTTGTTGGGGATTTTCTTACTATTACGGGTAGAAAATTCTCTATCACTCACGCTGCGCGAGGCGCGTATGAAATCGGCCGGAATCAAAAAACTCTATTACTCAATCTCTGAAGTGAGTAAAATCACTGATCTCGAGCAGTATGTTTTACGCTACTGGGAATCTGAGTTTGAGCAGCTAAAGCCGTCCAAGAATCGCGCCGGTAATCGCATCTATACCAACAAAGATATCAAGTTGATTCTCTATATCCGCCAACTGCTGCGTGAAGAGCGCTACACAATTGAAGGCGCGAAGCAGGTGTTAAAGGCATGGTCTCCGGAAGGTGAAGTTGGTCAACAGTTGACTCTGCTGCCGGATGCAAAGCTGGAAGTGGCGGCGCAACCTGCCCAACCGGTTGCTGCGCCCGAGGCCGCCGCGCCAATCCCCCAGGTTGCAGAGCCCGCGCTTCGGGAGGATTTGCTGGAAGTGAAAGCCTTCCTTGAAGAAATTCTCAATCGATTGAATTGAACTTCGATTGGATCAAACAAAAAGCTCCGCTATGACTGACGGAGCTTTTTTGATTTGAGGCATGATCTCTTCTAAGCGGGGTCCGGACTAGGCTGCTCGTTCTCCCCGAAGTTTTTTAAACTCGCTTATTACTTCCTCATAACTGGCAAAGAGATTCTGTAGAATTTTTGTCCAGTGAAATATTTCTGCCCGCTGTATCGCCCGCTGTCCCATCACGGTTCTCATTGCATTGTTATCCAAAAGCTGCTCGATCCGGGTCGCAAGATCTCCGGCGTCCAATGGTTTTACAAGAAATCCCGACACTCCATCCTGAATGATCTCCGCAGCACTCCCGGCGTTTGCAGCAACGGGAACGAGTCCGGACGCCATGGCTTCGAGAGTCACAAGACCGAACGTCTCCGTGGTGGAAGGGAAGACAAAAATATCAGACGATGCAAATCCTTCAGAGAGCGCAATGCCCGATTGATATCCCAGGAAGTGAGCTCCCGGAACGAGTGCCTCAAACTCTTGTCGTGCATGACCATCCCCTATGATGACGAGCTCAAAATCATTTCTTTTGTTCTTCATTGCACTGTAAGCGGCAGCCAGAATGCGGAGGTCCTTTTCCCACACAAGACGGCTGACAAAGAGAATGATAGGCTTCGATCCTCCCCCGAATCGGTTTCGCCACGCATCCGATCGATACGCTGGATTGAATATTGTTTCATCGACTCCGTTGGGGAGGTATTGAAGATTCCGGACTCCATGCGCGGCAATTTCCTCAAGGATCAAGTTGGTCGGGACGAATGTTCGGTCCACATTGTTGTAGAATTGCCGCAGTATCTTCCATGTCACCTCTTCAAGTGTATGCATGCCGTAGTACCGCGGATATGTCGGAAAGTGTGTGTGGTACGTAGCAACCATGGGGATTCCAAAATCCCGGCCGAACTTTGCAGCGGCAAAGCCGAGTGTGCACGGACTGTTGAGATGAATGATGTCCGGTTGGAAACGATGCACAAATCCGGCGAACGATTGGTAGCACGGCACAGCCATGCGATACGACGTCTGGAGCGGAAATGCTACAGAAGGGACTCGAAGTACTGGAATGCCGATGTTCTCTTCCGGTGGTGCAGCAGTGACGGCCGCGGCGGTGTGGCCTGCATCCTGTGCAGCCTCGATTATGCGATAGACGCAACGAGCCACGCCATCTTGTCCCCGTTTCAAGTTCGCGCTAAAATATGCGATTCTCATTTCGCCTCCTCTATTGTATGGCCAAACATACCAGGATTTGTTAAGGCGGTGTCACTCTTCTATTATCGTTATTTGAAGAAATATGTTGCTCTCCAAGGAAAAACCAGAGACTCCGTTTTTGCATTTCAGCCGTTATGTTCGTATATTTCATACAATCGGAACGTAGCGCAGCCCGGTTAGCGCACTACCTTGGGGTGGTAGGGGTCGCGGGTTCGAATCCCGCCGTTCCGACAACAAACCGCCGACCAATCATTCGGCGGTTTCTTTTTGTGAACCACAATTGATTTACTGCGCCCACATTCTGTCGTGTCCTTTAGTTTTCCAATCGATGTGCACTTCCAAGGCATCATGTTGCTCGGGAAAGCGCTTGCTTCTGTCGCAGTGAAAGTGTTGTTCCTCGTCGTTCTTGGAATCTGTCGGTAATGCATCGCAACATTGCAGAACAAGTAAATCTGAACCTCCTGGCGCATAGCTGCGAGAGCGTTGAAAGCATGGCCCGAAATTGGTGACGATCGCACTCTGATTCGCTGCTTTCTCGTTGAATCTCACACCCCCAAAAACAAAAACGTCCCTGTCGTAAGGGGCGTTTCCTTAGTTGTGCATATGTGCTCTTTGGTATGCACAATCAATCGTAATGTTTCAAGATAGCATATAGCAGTCTCAAACCGAGTCCGGTCTGGGCAATAACCAGAATGGCAAGCATGATCATAGGGAGGAGCGTGATCACCAGCTCTTCATTGTCTTTTTGGCGTCACAGAGGGACTGCAAGCAAAGAGGATGAAATAGAATATCTGCTTGGCGGGGGTTGTCAATGAACACGCTTGTGCTGAGCTAGTGGAGTGAATATACAGCCGAGAAGAAACCGACCCAATGTTCCAGCGAGAATATTGCAGTGGTTCCCATGCCGGTCTTCGTTACAGGCACGGTGCCTTCACTATAGGTGTCGGAGTACCGGAGGATATTTCCGCGCAGCACCGAATGTGTCGTCAACGCGGCGACCTTATTTGCTGTGAGCATCCCGAATGGAATCGAATAACGTCCGCACCAGACAATATCCTTGAGCGCCGATGTCAGCATCCGGATTTTCGTCGTATCGATCTGTCCTGATAAAAACTCGGATGCGACACGCTGATCTTGTGCAGTACCCTTTGCATGAGCAGCGTCATCCATGCCGAAGGGAGAATTGGAAAAATCTTTTCCGTAGTGATTGGCGTCTGAAGAACAGAGGAAGACGAGATCCTTCCCGAGGGTCAGATGATCCGTCGCGACGTAGTCCGCGATAATGGACGCCAACTGCTTCGATATCTCGTCCATGCGTTCATAGGGCATCGCAGTGACCATAATCGGAGTGATTGTTGCATCAGGATTGAAATATTGAATCCAGGGAACAAGAGCTTCTATCGAATGCTCCAAACGGTGTGCTTTATTGTCCAGACGAAACATCGAAGTGTCCAGCCGTGAGAGAAGATAGTCGCGCAGGGGCGAGATCCCTATATTTTTCCCGCAACCGTTCCATTCTTTGTAGCCATCGAGGAGGAGAATTCCTTTGGGATCTCCGATCTCCTTTCGTACCGTTCCATGCGTGACGCCGAATATCACGATCTGCCTGGCACGCAGCGATCGGAAAAGCGGATAGTACATTCTTCCGGCGTAGAGATAATCATCATGGGGAGAAATTCCCGCCACGATCTGCTTCGTATATGCCAGTTCTTTTTCTATCGACATAAGGTAGGAAACGAAACGCTCCATTTGTACCGGATTCCAGCAAAAACCGACGCTGTCTCTGATGGGCCGGATATCTTGAGCGACTGCCTGACATAATGGGAAAAAAAGCATCAGCAAAATGGCAGCAAGTGTTAACCTCATGGTGCGCCTCCTGTTGTGAAGCGGAAAATACTTTGGTGAAACGATACTACATCTGTCGATGAAGCATGGAGATGCCGATTGACTTCAGCAATTCGAATGGGAGTTCTCCGCCGGCGAAGACGAAAACATAATCGTTCGCAATTTCAATCGGACCGGTGTCGGTGGTGAGAATGATGGAACCTTCTTTGATTTCCGCGACTTCAGAATTAAAAGCGACTTCTATTTTTTTCCGCGAGATCTGTTCTTTCAAATACGTAGTGTTGCGCTCCTTGATCCTCGTGAATTCTCCCTTTCGGTACGAGAGCGTCACGGTATTTCCCTGTTGGAGAGAAAGCCCGATCGCCGCTTCAATCGCAGAGTCCCCGCCGCCGACGACGAGAACGCGCGTCTTGATATAGGAAGAAGCATCGATGAGGCGGTACATCACTTTCGACTGCTCTTCGCCGGGTACGCCCAGCTTGCGCGGAGTGCCGCGGCGTCCCAGTGCAAGCACAACTCTGGCCGCGCTGATGGTGCGGGCCGGTGTTGTGATGGAAAATCCATCGGGAACCGCAGAAATACTCTCCGCTTTTTCATTGACACAAACCTCGAGCCCGGTGGTAGTGACGATATTCTGCCACGTTTTGATCAATTCTTCCTTTTCAATATCCCGCAGTTTCAATTTGCCGTAGATGGGAAGCTCGATGGGTGCCGTCATCACTACCTTTGCCCGCGGATAATGCAGAATCGCACCGCCGATTTCTCCCTGCTCTAAAATGATATAGCGCAATTGTTTTTCCTTTGCGCTAAGGCCGGCTGCCATACCGGCCGGGCCGGCTCCGATCACGGCGACGTCATACTCCAGAGAATGAGGGAAAAGATTGGCCGCAAGATGCTCGATGACAGTCTTTCCTTGAGCGGCGGCATTTTTGATCAACCCGATGCCGCCGAGTTCCCCAGCAATGTAAATTCCCTTGATGCTGGTTTCAAGCTCGTCATTAAGAAGAGGAAAATCTGCGCCTCGGGAAGGCTTTGCCATCAGCAGTTCAATCGCACCCACCGGACATGCATCGGCGCAAAGTCCATGGCCGACACATTTGGCGCCATGGATCAGTGCGGCTTTTCCATCGATGATTCCGAGCACATCACCCTCCGGGCAGGCGTTGACACAGCCGCCGCATCCGATACAGGTGGTAACGTTGATATGCGGATGCATTGTCGTGGCTTCCTGCAGGCCTGAGATTTTCATCTCGTGGAATCTTTTTCGTGCTGCAGCTTCTTTCCCCCGACGGTGCAGTAAATAGGGAATGAGTGTGCCACCGATAAGGAGTGCGGTGATGATGAATGTAATCAGTGAATCGCTCATGTCGATGATAAGTTGTTGTGAGGGAATTTCGGTCTATCGTCGTCATGCCAAAAATAAAAGAAAGACGAGTCTAGAAAATGCGGTACACCGGATATTCTTTCCCCGGTTGCAGCAGCGAAGCAAATTCCTTCATGTTACAGACGTATTCCGCACGCTCCCACTCTCTTCCTCCGGTGCCGAATTCATGAACATCCAACGTCACCTCGGGACGGAATCGTTCGAAGACATCGTGCAGCGCACGCGATTCCGGTTGCACCAAAGTCAAATGAGATCTGTTGAGATCCGCCTTGTTGCCATTGACGCGTGTGGCAGCCTCATTCCCGTCCGGATTCATCGTAGGAAGGAGAAGCAGGTTCAGGTGTTTGAAAAGATCATCGTGTTTCCCCTCGGCGCATTCACGCACAAAAATCAGCGCCGCTTCTTTCCCTGAAGGCTCGTTTCCATGTTGTGCACAGAAGACCATGACCGTCACTTTTGGGGAGTTCGTCGATGGGTGGCGTTCGGAAATTGATATCATGGGGATCTCGCGGCCTTGAGAGGTCTTTCCTTCAATGGAGACCTGGAACAGTACCGAGGGTGAGTGGAGCAACTGCACGTCCTGCATCAATTCGTCATGGGTTGTCACCCGTTCATACTGGTTGACGACGATCGGCGGAAGGGGATTCCCGACTTGCGCCGGGCAAGTGGCCGCAAAAATGACAACAACAGTCAAAAAGATGCAAAGGTGTCTGATCATGTGTTCTCCGGCTGGATGAAAAATGCGGCATTATGCCCATCTATACTAAGGTACACAATGGAATGGCACATATCAACGGCAACATTTACTTCCAATCGTGGGGAGTTGAAGAATAGTATTTCTTCATCTGCATTTCAATTTCTTTCCTGACGGGGAGGCAATCAGCATTCACGTCTTAGATAATTTTGCAGTCTTTCGTTATCATTTCCGCCCATTTGGAACAAAATCGCGGACATCTAATCCCGGCCTCTCGCAATTGTGCCCGATCCGCGGTGAGATGCGGGCCATGTCTGCGGATCATCGTCTCGCGTTCGTGACAATCTCATGAAAAAATTGTATGTTTATTTGAGTTCACTTTTCAACAAATTTTGGATATGTCTATGCGCAAAGTTTTTCTTCTTTTCTTCTGTTGTTTTGGCAGCGCCATTGCTCAAATTGAAACAACGAAACAGCTGATAATCGCCGTCGCGCCCGATTGGAATTCTACGACGGGCACGATGTATCTGTTCGAAATGTCCAATGACGGGTGGATACAAAGCAACATGCCGTGGAAAGTGAATTTTGGCGATTCCGGACTTGTATGGGCGGAAGGTATTCATGAAAATCCAGATGGAGTGCGGATGAAGGTGGAGGGCGATCATCGCTCACCGGCCGGTGTATTTGAGCTGGGAGACATTTATGGATATGGTGCCGAAGCGCCGTCAGGAGTCACATATCCTTACCACCAATCAACCCGTACGCTGCACGCTGTCGATGACAGAAATTCTGTTTTCTATAATTCTCTGGTCGATGAAAATGATGTCGTGCGCGATTCGACGGGACATCTGCCATGGAAATCTTCGGAACATATGGTGATCGATTCGGTTGACTACAAGTTTACAATTCCTGTGAGAATGAATCCGCAGGCAATACCCGGAAAGGGAAGTTGTATTTTCCTCCATCTGGAGTCCATCAGTGCTCCCGCGACTCTCGGCTGCACGTCCATGGCAGAGCCGAATATGATTTTTCTCATGCAATGGCTCAATCTCGAGAAGAAACCACTCCTGGTCCAGCTTCCCAAGGCAGAATTCATGAAATATCTGGTGGAATGGCATCTTCCTGTCCCGTCGCGGAACTAATCTCTTTCACGTGGTGGTATTCGGCGAAGAGGTTTTTGGCCACAGAGAACACAAAACAAAAGAAGAGAACACAGAGAACAAGACAGTTACGGCAAGAGAAAGAATGTCCAAAACCGTAAAAATTATTCTGGGAATATTTTTCTCGTTGGTGGTTATATCCGCCGTCGTCGTTCTTCTTCTGCGTGGACTTCTGACAAAATCATTTCCCGATGTTGATGGCAACGTCATCGCGTCGGGACTTCAAAAGCCGGTAAAGGTTTTGCGGGATGCGTATGGCGTGCCGCACATCCTGGCACAAAATGAACATGACCTCTTTTTCGCACAGGGCTACGTCCACGCACAGGACCGCCTCTGGCAGATGGATCTTGAGCGCCGGGCTGCATTGGGACGGCTGTCGGAAGTCTTAGGGAGCGCGACGCTTAAGTATGATCGATTGTTCCGCACCGCGGGTCTCGCGAGAATTGCGGACAGCATCGAAGCCGCCTTGCATCCCGAGAGCCGGCGAATTCTACAGGCATATGCCGATGGTGTGAATAGTTTCATCGAATCTCACCGGGGAAAGTATCCGATCGAATTTGACATGCTCAACTACCAGCCAGAACCGTGGAGGGTCTCCCACTCACTTGCACTCATGCGCCTTGCTGCGTGGGAATTGAACCTTGCCTGGTATGTGGATCTTATGCTGGGCGAATTAGTTCGGCGTCTGGGCGAAGAGAAAGCGAAGCAGGTTTTTCCGACCTATCCGGAAAACGCTCCTGTAGTCGTGCCGAAAGAATGGTCGGTACGAAACGTGCCGATGGCAGCTCTCGATTTATGGAGGCTGGAGAGGGAATTCCGGGCAGAGTATGGTTTCTCCGGCACACATATCGGAAGCAATGCCTGGGTCGTCGGTCCCAAACGCTCCGTGACCGGAAGAGCCATGCTTGCGAACGATCCTCATCTTGCATACACGGTTCCTGCCCGCTGGTATGAGATCCACCTCAATGGCGGCTCTTATGATGTTGCTGGAGTCTCTCTGCCGGGTGCGCCGCTGGTCGTCATCGGCCACACAAAGGATATTGCGTGGGGCATGACAAACGTGATGGCAGATGACGCAGATTTCTTTGTCGAGAAGCAGGACACGCTCAGGCCTGAGCGCTATTTATATCGGGAGCAATGGCGTGTATTCGATGTTACCGTCGACACCATTGTCGTCAAGGACTCGCTTCCCGACATTATCACGATTCGTTCATCGGTGCATGGCCCCATCGTGAATGGTATTCATCCGCGGGCAGGGGAACAAAGTTCTCCTCCAATTGCGCTGCGCTGGACGGGGCAAGATGTGAGTGACGAGTTTTATGCGCTCTCCATAATCAATCGGGCGAAAGACTGGAATGAATTTCTCGGCGGCGTCAGAAACTTTACAGTGCCAGGGCAGAATTTTCTCTATGCGGATGCGGATGGAAATATCGGTTATCATGCCGGTGTGCGCCTGCCGATGCGATCTGCACAAAATCCATCGCTTCCGGTTCCGGGATGGACCGGAGAATACGATTGGAAGGGATTCGTACCGTTTGAAGAATTGCCCTGGCTGTTCAATCCACCGGAAGGATTTATTGCAAGCGCAAACAACAAGCTGGTTGATAATTCATATCCCTATCACATCTCAAATCTATGGGAGCCGCCATCGCGCATCGAACGCATTCAGAAAATGCTCGCGGATTATGGGCAATGCACGCCGGGCGATTTTAAATCAATGCAGATGGACACATATTCCTGTTTTGCGAGGGATATTGTCCCGTTTATTCTGCATGCATACGATTCTTCCGCAGTTCCTTCTCCCGTGGTTGAAACAGCTCTCCGACATTTTCGGAACTGGCACTTTCTTGAATTCCGGGATGATGTCACAACGACAATTTTCCAGGTGTTTATGACGCATTTGCTTCGGAATACGTTTGAGGATGAGATGGGCCCGGAATTATATCGTGACTATATCTTCATGGCGAACATTCCATACAGGGTAATAACATCCCTGTTGCAGCATGACAATGCCGCGTGGTTCGATAACGTCACGACGGCGACTGTGGAAACCAGAGATGACATCATTCGCAAGAGTTTGGAGGATGCGCTGGCGGAATTGCAGAGTACGAAAGGACCGGATATGAAGAGCTGGCGGTGGGGTGATTTGCATACACTGACGCTAAAGCACCTTTTTGGATTGCGCGCGCCTCTCGGTGCCGTGTTCAATATCGGCCCTTTCCGTATGGGTGGATCGGGAACGACGGTTAATAACGCGGAGTACAATGAAGCGCATCCCTATGATGTCATTCTCGGTCCGTCGACACGGCAGATAGTTGATTTTGGCAATCTGGACGCGGCTCTTTCTGTACTTCCGACAGGCAATTCCGGCCAAGTGCTGCACGAACACTATAACGACCAAACACAACTTTTTCTCAACGGCGAGTACCATGTGATGCCGCTGAGCATTCCAGTTATTGAAGCAAACACGGTTCATCGTTTGATGTTGCTTCCGTCGTACTAACTCATGGAACAAAAAATGTGATGCGAAGCTCCGGTCCGTGGCAGTATTCTTTGTAGATATGCATTCGAGGAAAAGAATTTGCCACAAAGCACACCGTAATGCCCGAGCCCCTGTTCGGGCAGCTTTTAGGAAAAGATCAGCCACTACGAACGCAGACCCCGAAGGAATGCAGTTGGCAGAAAAAGAAGAGAACATAGAGTGCGGTGTCGCGAATAGAATGAAAGGATCTTCATGAGCGAGTCAAAAAAATTACTGGGACGAACAAAAATTATCTGCACACTGGGCCCCGCTTCCTCCAGCGTCGAAATACTCGAACGGATGATCCGGGCCGGCATGGATGTGGCACGGCTCAATTTTTCCCATGGAAATCACGAAGATCACAAAGCGGTTATCGATAATATCCGGGAAGCTTCACGGAGAACTGGGCAGGCCGTCACATTGCTGCAGGATCTTCAGGGGCCGAAAATCCGGACTGGAACGCTCAAAGAGAAATCTGTTCTATTAAAAGATGGTGCACAATTTACCATCACCGCAGACGATGTCCCCGGTGATGCGAACCGCGTTTCAACCACGTACACACATCTGCCTTTGGATGTAAAGCCCGGCGACAAGATACTTATGGATGACGGCTTACTGCAACTGCGCGTGGTGAAGACAACAGAACGTGATGTCGTCACCGAAGTTGTGCACGGTGGTATTCTGAAAGAACACAAGGGTATCAATCTTCCCGGTGTGGCTGTCAGCACCCCGTCGTGCACGCCGAAGGACATTGATAATCTGGCATTCGGCATCGCAAACGGCGTCGATTATGTCGCTCTCTCCTTTGTGCGATCGGCAAAGGATATCTGGGAGCTGCGCCGCATCATTGGAACGATGATGGAGGAGAGCAAGGATCTGCCGATAGTGGCAAAGATCGAAAAGCCGGAAGCCCTGGCCAATATCGACGAGATTATTGAAGTGGCCGACGCGGTCATGGTGGCTCGTGGCGATCTCGGCGTGGAGTGCTCGCCGCAGGATGTGCCGCTGGCGCAGAAAATGATCTGCCGAAAGGCCAATGCGGCAGGCGTACCGGTAATCATTGCCACGCAAATGCTTGAATCGATGATTGTAAATCCGCGCCCCACGCGCGCCGAGGCGAGCGATGTGGCTAATGCCGTACTGGACGGCGCCGATGCGGTAATGCTCAGCGGCGAAACTTCTGTTGGACATTACGTGCTGGAGACAGTCAGCACGATGGATTCGATCATCCTTCGCGTGGAAGAGGAGGGAACGGACCGGCTGGACCTTCCTGACGAGCATTGTGAAGAAGATTCAAAAGTGTTTCGGGCGTTGGGCCGTTCCGCCTGCGTGGTGGCGAAACGTATCACTGCATCGGCCATTATTACCATCACGCATACCGGAGAAGCGGCCCGCAATGTCGCAAAATACCGTCCCGGCTGCAAGATCATTGCCGTGACGGACAGGGAACGGACTATGCGAAGGCTCAATCTTATCTGGGGCGTTCAGTCTTTTCTCGTGTCGCACTTGTCTGATACCGATACCACGTTTGCCATGCTTCAACGTGAACTGGTGGAGAAAGGACTCGTTGCGCGCGGTGATTATATCGTCATAACCGCCGGAACGCCGCTCCTTGCGCGCGGGACAACCAACACACTAAAGGTGGAGAAAATCGCCTGAGCGGCTATCAGGGGGATTGCGATCCTCATGACAGATCGCTTTTAAGAATATGGAAAAAGGCGAAATCGCTGCTGAGCGGTTTCGCCTTTGTCATTCACAGCTGCTTACGCTATGCTTCCAGTTCGAACAGCGAATCTTCGATATCATACCGGATATTGAGGCTGCGTTTTTCGAGCACATCCCATCGTTTCTTCAGCAGGAAGGGGAGGGCAATGACACTCGTGACGACGAGTGTCCAAGCCAGTATCTTCATGGTGTGTTTCATAGTAGTGTGTTAGACAATATAATATTTCTTGACATACTCCGCGACCATGCGTTGTGTATTATACTGCGGCACCAATGTTGCGATGGCTCTCCGGACTCTTCTCAGCCAGCGGACCGGAATGCCGTTTTTGTTGCGATCGTAGAATTCGGGAAGAATCGAATTCTTTATGGTGTCATAGAGAAATTCGGCGTCCTGGGCGTCCTGTTCTTCGGCGGATTCCGGCGATTCGTCCGTGCCGATGGAGAAACCGTTGTGGCCGTCATACGCTTCGCGCCACCAGCCGTCCATGATGCTGCAGTTCAAGCCGCCATGGATGCTCACCTTTTGACCGCTGGTCCCGCTCGCTTCCAGCGGGCGCCGCGGTGTGTTGAGCCACACATCAGCTCCCGACACGAGATGTCGTGCGACATTGATGTCGTAGTTTTCGACAAACACGACCTTGCCAAACAGCATCGGATGTTTGGTCAATTCGACAATCCGCTTGATGAACTGCTTGCCCGCATCATCGCGCGGATGGGCTTTTCCAGCGAAGACGATCTGCAGTGGAAATTCTTTGTTATTGAAGAGGGAGACCGCCCGGTCGAAATTGTTGAAGAGCAGCGGCGCCCGTTTATAGGTGGCAAAGCGCCGGGAGAAACCGATTGTCAGATAGTCAGGGTTCAGAACATTTTCAATGGCGGCGACGCCATTCCCCTGCCGCATGTACTGCTGACGCAAACGAAGCCGCGCAAACTCGATCATTGAGCGGCGCAGTTCGTACCGCAGTGCCCATAACTCTTCATCGGATATCACCGAAGGATCAACGGCTTCCTTCCAGTACTGCGGCGAAAGGAAATGCGAACCCCAATCGTTGCCGAGCTTGTTCCGCCAGAATTCATCCGTGATGTCGTTCTTCCATCCGGCGACATGAATGCCGTTGGTGATATGGCCGATCGGGACTTTTGAAACCGGCGTGCCGGGATATAGGTCTTTCCACATCTCGCGGCTCACCTGCCCGTGTAACGCGCTCACACCGTTGGCGGAACGCGACATCTTCAATGCGAGGACGGTCATGCAGAACGGTTCTTGAATATTGTCGGCGGACACGCGGCCGTACTTCATCAATTCATCAACGGAGATTTTCAGACTTCGGCATAGGGCGCCGAATGCATACGCCATCAGATCTTTTGGAAAACGATCGTGACCGGCCGGGACCGGCGTGTGTGTCGTAAAAACGCATTTCCCCTTGACGCCAACAGCCGCTTTCTTAATGTCTTTTCCTTTTGCAATTTGTTCGCGCAGAAGTTCGAGAGTCAGAAACGCTGAATGGCCTTCATTCATGTGGAAGACGGACGGTTCTTCGCCGAGAGTCCGCAGCATACGGATGCCGCCGATGCCAAGAATAATTTCCTGCGAGATACGCGTGGTGGTGTCGCCGCCGTACACGTGTGCGGTGAGGTCGCGGAAACGTTCTTCATTTTCCGCGAGATTGGTGTCCAGCAGGTACACGACACTACGACCGACTGCAAGTTTCCATGCAACAAAGTACACAGTGCTGAACCCGATTTCTACCGCACAGCGCAGAGGCACGCCATTCTTATCCTTCACCAGCGCGATCGGCAGCTTTGCCGGATCGGCAGGAATATACTGTTCCTGCTGCCAGCCGTCAACGGCAAGAAATTGTTCAAAGTATCCCTGACGATAGAAGAGAGAGATGCCGATGAACGGAATGCCGAGATAACTTGCCGACTTCGTATGATCGCCGGCAAGAATGCCGAGGCCGCCGGAATACGTGCGCAGGCTTTCATGAAATCCAAATTCCGCACTGAAATAGGCAACCGGATTCTTCAACTTTTTTGCATTGACCGACGCCCATGTTTTTTTCTCGCCCATGTATCGTTTGAAGTGGGCGACCACGGCCGCTGCTTTTGCAGCGAGTGTCGGATTGCCCAGACGTGCGAGCAGCTCCTGATCGGACATCTCCGAGAGAATGGCAACGGGATTGTGATTGCGCTGCTCCCACAATTGTGGTGAGAGCTCACGGAATAATGATTGGGCATCAAGATTCCATGCCCACCAAATATTGTGGGTCAGCACACGAAGATCCTGCAGCAGAGTGTGCGCCGATGAGGTTATATTCTTCTTCGCCATAGAGCGACTTCAAAAAATGACACAATGAGAAAATTATTGTGTATAAGATGGGAGGATTTTGCCTCAATATCCAGCAATATTTCAAGAACTGCGCTTCGAAAGGATTTCCAACTGCTCGTATTGCATGAGCCAGAGCAGTACGCCCGCGCCGGATTGCGGCTGGCCGCCCAGCTGCACACAGGCGAGCGCCCCCTTTCCCAAACTTATTTTCGGAAAACTATTGAAGAGGATCAGCGAACCAATACAGGAGCTTAGAAATGGTTCGTGACTGACAAGCAGAAGGTGACTGTCCTGTGAATAGTGCCGGAGTTCGTCAAAAAGTTCTTTAGGCTTGGAATCGGGTGCGAGATATGATGTGAGATGAGGCGCCGTGAGCTGTGATGGGGCGGAGACTATTTCTGCGGTTTGTTTAGCACGGAGGTACGTGCTGGACAGTACGTCCGTGATCTGGAGATCCAGGCGGGGGAGAATGCGGGCAATCGTTTCTGCCTGGGCGACACCCTTCGGAGAAAGCGGACGCTCGGCATCCGGCGTAAGCGAACCGTACGCAGCGTCCGCGTGTCTGAGAAAATAAAGGCGCATATAGTGTATTTGAATAGTTTCTCGGTGGCTGCTTAAAGGCAAAAATTATGGAGACAGAATCCACACAGAATAATTCTCGGTGACTTTGCGGCAAAAGCTTTTCCCACAGATAGCAAGGAAAGCAAGAAGGAAAGACGTTTCCTCTTTTTCCTTTGCAGCTCTGCGGCAAATTCTTTCGCGCCCCAAAAATTTGAACAAAATACTTATTCCTTTTAACTTTTACTTTTTGCCTTTCTACGGTGCTTGCATCGTCAGCGCCTGCCGTGCGGCAGCATATCCCGGCTTCAGTACATCGTAAATCAATTTGATGCGTTCCTTGTATGGAATGAATGCGCTCTTCATGGCATTGATGGTCAGCTTCTCCATATCATCAATGCCCAGCCCAAAGTTCGCTGCCGCGGTGTGATACTCATCCGTCAACGTGATGCCGCTCATCAGGCGGTCGTCTGTGTTGAGTGAGACGCGGAATTTATACCGATACAGAATGCCAAACGGATGTTCGCCGATGGAGTGCACGGCGCCGGTGTGTAAATTGCTGGTGAGGCAGATTTCTAACGGGATGCGTTTATCAAGTACGTATTGGGCGAGCGTTCCCATGCTCAAGACTTCGCCTTCTTTGATGCGCATGTCTTCGATGAGCCGTGTGGCGTGGCCGATGCGATGGGCGCCGCACCACTGGATCGCCTGCCAGATAGATTCCTTGCCGAATGCTTCGCCCGCATGAATGGTGATGTTGAAATTCTCACGCTGGATGTAATGAAAGGCATCCACATGTTTCTTTGGAGGATAACCGCCTTCTTCACCGGCGAGATCGAATCCAACGACGCCATGATTCCGGAAATCAACCGCAAGCTCGGCGACTTCCTGCGAGACAAGCGGATTCATATTCCGCATGGCGCACAGAATCAATCCGTAACTCACGCCGAAATCCTTTTTTCCCCGTTCGAGGCCGCGCAATACGGATTTCACCACGGTGTGCGACGCCAATCCCTTGTCCATATGAAAGGCCGGTGCAAATCGCGTCTCGACATAGACGACACCGTCGTCTTTCATATCTTCCATCATCTCGTACGCGGTGCGTTCCAGTGCATCTTCTGTTTGCATGAGGCCGCAGGTGTGTTCGAAACCTTCCAGAAAAAGGGGAAGGCTGCCGCGTTGGGCGCCGCGCTGAAACCATGCGGAGAGCTCACCGGCGTCGGTCGTCGGCAGCTTGTCGTACTTCTGATCATGCGCCAACTCGATCACCGTTTGTGGCCGTAGGCCGCCGTCAAGGTGGTCATGTAAAAGAACTTTGGGAATCGTGTGGAGAAAATCTTTGGAGAGTGTCATTGAGATTCTTTCAGTAATGGATGGTGCGGTTGATAAATAGATTGTGACTTCCGGAAAACTATTTCAACCTCGTCACTATGTTCCAGCGCTTGGAGGTTTGTAGAGCGGAGCAGGATCATAGAACCTCTCTGTCGACAATATTTATTCTCTGTGTCCTCTGCATTCTCTGTGGCAAGTCTTTTCCAACAGCTCTTTGCCGCTAAGGAAATGAGTTCGTGAAAATCATGCCAACGCTGGAATCTTCTTGCGTACTGCATGCAGCAGCGACCCGTCGCGGACTATGCTGAGCGCATGGGCAATGTCTTTGTGCAGAATCCGGTCATGATTCCAGTGTCTGATCTGTGAACGGATATGTGCGTATGCCGCGCCGGTGCCCGGCGCACACTTCAACGGTGCGTGAAAATCGATCGCCTGAGCGCCGCAGAGAAATTCAATCGCAATCACCTGCTGAACGTTGTGCAAAATCCGCCAGCATTTCTGCGCGCAAATCGATCCCATGCTATTATGGTCTTCCTGATTCGCCGAGGTTGGGATGGAATCCACACTTCCCGGGTGTGCCAGCACTTTGTTTTCCGATACGAGCGATGCGGCAGTGTACTGGGCGATCATCATGCCGGAATTGAGGCCTCCCTTGTCCGTCAGGAAACGGGGGAGTCCGCTGAGCGAGCCGTTGACCATACGTTCGATTCGCCGCTCGGAGATGTTGGCGAGTTCGGACAATGCGATGCCTGCAAAATCCATCGCCAGTGCAATCGGTTCTCCATGGAAATTTCCTCCCTCGAGATGCTGCACTTCGTCTGGAAATATCAAGGGATTGTCATTTGCAGAATTGATTTCGATGGAGACGATCGAGTGGACGTAGTTCAGCGCATCACGGCATGCTCCATGGACCTGCGGAATGCAGCGAAGCGAATAGGCATCCTGAACGCGGTCATGGTTAAAACGATGGGACTCACGAATCTCACTGTTGCACAGCAGTGCCCGGAGATTTCCCGCAACCGTTTGCTGCCCGGCGTACGGCCGTACGGCATGGATCTTTTTATCGAAGGCGGTATCGGTTCCCTTCAGCGCTTCCACGCTCAGCGCGGCGGCAGTGTCTGCAAGACTCAGCAGCTGCATCGCTTCGTGAATGATCAACGCTGCGAAGCTGGTCATCATTTGCGTTCCGTTGATGAGCGCCAGCCCTTCTTTCGCGGTGAGGCGAAGCGGTTTCAATTCTGCGGCCTTGAGTGCCGATCGTGCGCTGACAGGCTTCGTTCTGCGTCTGACCCGAACACTGCCGTGCCCCATCATGGCGAGTACCAGATGCGCCAGCTGGACAAGATCGCCGGATGATCCGACGGAACCCTGTGATGGTATTACGGGTACGATGCCGGCATTGAAAAACTGCGTGATGAATTCGACCGTTTCCGGGCGGATCCCCGAAAATCCCTTCGCGAGAGCGTTGGCACGCAAGATCATCATGCAACGGACAACTTCATCCGGCAAAGGATCGCCGGCGCCGGCCGCGTGGCTCATAATGAGATTCCGCTGGAGCGCTTCGATCTTATCCATCGGAATATGCACATTGCTGAATTCGCCGAATCCCGTTGTGACGCCGTAAATGATTTCTTTATTGGCGATCCATTGTTTCACCGTGTCGCGGGATTTTTGCATCGCGGTGCGTGCGGATTTTGCAATCGAAAGGCTAGTGTTTCCGTCGGAAGCGCGGTAGAGTTGGTCGATGGAAAGCGAGTGACCGTCAAGGAGGAGTTTCATGGATCAATGTACCACATGGCGGCCTTTTTTTCAAGGGAAAAAGGACGAGGAGTCCTCTGTCTCTGCCAAGCCCCGGGGGTCACTCTGCCGCTCCGGGAAGGTTGCGTGTCGGGAGAAAATGCGGTATTTTCTCTGTGTTCACTGCGGCAGATGGTGTTTTACATCGCGTAGCTGCTATTCTTCTATATATGGCCAGCAAGAGAGAGAATGAAAATCCCGGAATTTTTCAAACGTGAACAGCTCGTTCCGATGTGGACATACTCCACCAAAGGAATTCTCTGGCGGTTGATGATTGCCGACATGGGGTTCATCCTTGGAGAAGACCGCAATCCGGAACGCAGGGAAGTCACGTTCTTCTGCCTGAATGCGGAAAACGGCGACGTCCTCTGGGAGGGAAAACAATTTGAAGAGCCCTGGTGGATAGGCGTTGAAGCTGTTGCTCGCGATCGTGTCTATTTGCACGGATATAAGAAGCCCGATTCACCCCAACATTACAAAATATTCGCCATCGATCTCGGCACTGGAAAAGAACTCTGGCGCAATGAGGAATATTCGTTTCTCTATGCCACTCCGGATAAGGTCGTAGTGTTTCGAGAGATGTTCGAGCGCCGGCAATATCTTGAGTTGGATGCAGTGACGGGACTTCGGCTCGGTGAAACACAGGAGACTCCCGAATCGATCATGCTTCACAGAAATGACAATGACGGCAAAAGAGATTTTCTTTTTCCGGAAGTTTTGATGGAAACGCACGAAAGCCATGATGAGATTAGAAAAATTCTAAACCGCCACGTCACGCTCGACGCGCTTATCGGTCATATCGAATTTGTCCGGACAGGAGGAAAACTCATAGGCAGCTTTCATACGGCGCTCGGAACTCCTGTGCCGGGGCAGGCGCCCGAGCTGCGAAATAATCTTTGCGTCATCGACGAATGCGCCCAGTCACTCGTCTATACAGATACATTGAATGCGAGTACGCCTGCCGTCGTTCCCGATTCATTCTTTATAGATCGCTCGATTCTTTTCTTTGTCAGGGAACGGCGAACATTCGCGGCGATTGATCTGGAATCGGAGCCACGATAATGGAACCGTTCATCAAACATATTAATGCATTTACAGACAAACCCTTCCGGGGAAATCCTGCGGCGGTGGTCAAGACCGATGTGCCGTTATCTACGCGGGTGATGCAGCAAATTGCGCGGGAGATGAATCTCTCAGAGACAGCTTTCATCCTCCCGTCGTCCACACGAAATGCCGATCTGCGAATCCGGTGGTTTACGCCGAGCAACGAGGTCCCTCTCTGCGGACACGCCACTATCGCATCATTTCATGCCCTTGCGGAAGAAGGCTTCGGCGGAATGGACAATCCTGGAGAATATCTCTGGCGCTTGCAGACGCGTTCCGGTGTTCTGAAAATTCTGGTAGTCAATTCCGGCAAGCGGACTGAAATCAAAATGACGCTGCCGGTACCACAGTTCAAACCGGTATCTGATGTGCAGAGGGATCTGCTTCCGGCCTTGGGGATTTTATCGCGTGATGTTGATGCATCCTTGCCCGTTGTGTCCGCCGGTAATGTCTATGTGCCTGTGAAGAAACTTTCGGTCATAAAAAAACTCGCTCCGAATTTTAGCATTCTCGGTCGTGTGCTGCAGAAGCGACATTGGATGGGAGCTTGCGTTGTGACGCGGGAAACGGTTGATCGGCACAGTGATTTCCACTCCCGCTACTATGCGCCCAATGACGGAATCAATGAAGATCCGGTGACCGGGTCCGCCAACGGGCCGCTGGGCGCTTATGCCCTTTTGTATGGGATGCGCCAATCAAAAGAGGGCTTGAATCGGTTGATAGGCGAGCAGGGAGATTGGATAGGCCGGAAGGGAAGAGTCGGAGTGGAGGTTATAGTTCAGCGGGGGGCTATCACCGGCGTCATCATCAGCGGACATGCAGTTACGCTATGCGCCGGCGTGCTCACGTACGAATCGAAATCCGATCATATCCGGAATCGTGCAGACACCAATCAGCATTCTCAATAAAATATAATCCGCAGCATTCCAAAAGGTTTTTCATGTATTCTACTTCGAATATTATCTTCACCATTGTTCTTTTTCTTTCGTTTGGATCATTTGCCGTTCGTGTCCGCCGGTTACTGGCGCAGCTCTTGATCGGCAAACCGGAAGACCGCCTCGATCGCATTACTGAACGTTTAAAAAAAGTAATGACCGTTGCACTCGGACAGTCGAAGATCATGCGTGAGCGTTTTGCAGGCCTGCTGCACGTCCTGATCTTCTGGGGTTTTCTTGCGTTGTTGATCGCGGTGGTCGAGACCATCGGCGAAGGACTCACCGGCCGGTTCTCCTTCGCCTTTCTGGGTTGGTTTTATAGCGTCATTACCTTTTCGCAGGAGTGGTTCTGTGTTTTTGTAATGGTGGCCATTGTCTTTTCGTTCTGGCGGCGCTTCGTGGCACGGGTTCCGCGTCTGCAGGTGGATGCCCACGGCCGCCGCGATGCGGCGCTCATCCTCGCATGGATTTTTTGCATTGTGGCAAGTGTCCTTCTTCAAAACGCCGTTCGCATTTCACTTTCTTTGCCTGCGGGAGAACATCCCATCTCCTCATTTCTTGCACCGCTCTTTGCGGGATCGCCGACAGCACCAATCTGGGAACATTTCTTCTGGTGGATGCACATTGGACTTGTTCTGGCGTTCATGAACTATTTGCCGGGTTCCAAGCACCTCCACATTCTCACGTCAATCCCGAATGTGTTCTTCTCCCGCCTGGGCCCGACGGGAGTGTTAACACCGCTTGATCTGAACGATGAACATGCTGTGAAATTCGGTGCGACCGACGTTGAAGATCTAACATGGAAGCAATTGTTAGACGGGATGACCTGCACGGAATGCGGCAGGTGCCATGCCGTCTGTCCGGCAGCGGCAACTGGAAAGAAACTTTCTCCTCGGCGCATTATCGTCGAAACTCGTCATCGAATGTCAGAGAAAGCACCGGTTCTGCTTGCACATGCGGAGGCCGAGAATCCGGACTTGATGGCGCAGGTGTTGTCTGGCGCCATCATCACCGAAGACGAATTGTGGGCGTGTACCACCTGTTTGGCATGCGTGCAGGAGTGTCCGGTGCTGATCGAACATGTGGATGAGATCGTTGATCTGCGCCGCAGTCTTGTTCTGAATGAATCACGATTCCCGGCGGAAGTGCGTACCACGTTTGAGAATCTGGAGCGCAACGGATGTCCCTGGGCATTCAACTCTGCCGCGCGCGGTGATTGGGCATCGGGTCTCAACATCAAGACAATGGCGGAAGATTCCGCCGTGGAATACCTCTTCTGGGTTGGTTGCGCAGGCTCGTACGATGTTCGATATCAAAAAGTGGCGCGGGCATTTGCACAGTTGCTGCAGCATGCGGGCGTCAGCTTTGCCATCCTCGGCGCAGAGGAAAAATGCAACGGTGATGCGGCGCGCCGCATGGGGAATGAGTATCTCGCACAAATGCTGATGACAGGAAATATTGAAACACTCGCCCGGTACAATGTGAAAAAAATTATCACCACCTGTCCGCACTGTTTTCATTCAATGAAGAATGAGTATCCTAAGTTCGGCGGGAATTTTGAAGTGATGCACCATGCGGATTTTCTGTTCCAATTGGTCGCTGAGGGAAAGATTCGCCCCTCGACACGGATGGACGCGAAAATTACTTTCCATGATTCCTGCTATCTGGCGCGCTACAATCAAATCGAAGCATCGCCGCGCAGCCTGCTCGAAACGATTCCGGGTACGCAGCTTATTGAGATGGGGCGGCATGGTGATCGGGGATTCTGCTGCGGCGCCGGAGGCGGCAGGATGTTTATGGAGGAACATGAGGGAACGCGCATCAACGAGGAGCGAACAAGGGAAGCAATCGAAACGGGTGCGGGTGTGATCGGCACCGCGTGTCCCTTTTGCATGACAATGCTGACGGATGGCATCAAGATGAAGGGGAGAACGGACGACATAGTCGTGGAGGATCTTGCGGAATTGATATGGCGAAGCGTATCCGGAGAAGCGACGTAACCATCCTTTCAATAGGCTTTATGATGGTATGACGCGCGGATCGGAAAAAAACCTGCTCGGCGGTGTGCTCGTTGAACTCGAAGAGTACACCAAAACCCATTTTTCTCACGAGGAGCGGTTGATGAATGGAAATGGCTATCCCCACTATCATATGCATAAGGACGAACACGACAAACTCACCGCTCAGGTGGATGCGTTCGTCAATGCTTTCGATGCAGGGAAGAAACAATTAACGATGGAAGTGCTCTTATTCCTTAAACAATGGTTGGAACACCATATTCTTGAAACGGACAAGCTATACTCTGAATTTCTCATCAAAAAAGGGGTCCGATAGATTCAGCGGCCGTCTGGGGACTATTTCGATCTCCGCATATCCGGGTGTATTGAAGAAGTGTCAGGAAGTTATATCTTATTAGAGAGAAGTTTCAGATCTGAAACCAATTGTATTCTATTTTCAGACGCTGAGCGATCGGAGTCCAATCCGGTGTGTTATGATCCGGTGCACTCTGGTATCGCTCAGCGTCCAAATTTTTACTCCTCAGAACTGGTGAGCAGAAAAATTCTTTGCTCATTCGTCATGTTTCACCAAGAAAGGCTGCGTCAATGATTCGATACTACACTGCGGGAGAATCGCACGGTCAGGCGCTGATCGGAATTGTTGAAGGCGTGCCGGCCGGTTTGGAAATCTCAACAGAGTATATCAACATGCAATTGCGCCGGCGAAAGATGGGGTACGGCCGCGGGGGACGGATGAAAATCGAATCGGATGAAGTCACGATTCTCTCCGGTGTACGCTTCGGCAAGACCATCGGTTCGCCGATTGCATTGATGATCCCGAACAATGATTGGAAAAACTGGACGGAGACGATGGCAGTGGAAGGGAGCGGCGCCGGAATCTCGAAGATCACACTTCCGCGTCCCGGCCACGCCGACTACGCCGGTTCGCTCAAGTACGGCCTTGATGATATTCGCAATGTTATCGATCGCGCTAGCGCGCGCGAAACGGCAATGCGTGTGGCTTGCTGTACAATAGCTAGAAAAATTCTGGAAGAGTGTGGAGTCTCAATTGTCAGCCATGTTCTCTCCATTGGCTCCGCCGGGTGCAAAGACACCGATCGCATCATCAAAAAGACCGTCCGGACTTCCGGCGGATGGATGAGCCTTGCCGCAAAAGTGGATCAGTCCGATGTCCGTATGATGGATCCTGCAGCGGAGAAGAAGGCGATAACTCTCATTAAAGCTGCCAAGAAACAGGGCGATACGCTGGGTGGCACCTTTGAAGTGATCGCAGCCGGCGTTCCGTTGGGGCTCGGCAGCTACGTTCACTATGATCGCCGCCTGGACGCCCAGCTTGTGCAGGCTCTTGTATCCATTCAGGCCGTCAAAGGTGCGGAAGTCGGCGCGGCGTTTGACCTTGCCAGGATGTCTGGATCCCAAGTCCATGATGAACTCCGCCTCGACAGGAACGGGAAGATTGTCCGTCCCACCAACCGGGCCGGAGGTCTGGAGGGCGGTGTGACTAATGGCGAATTGATCGTTCTTCATGCCGCGATGAAGCCAATTTCGACCCTTGCGCATCCTCTCCGGTCAGTGGATTTGAAAAAAAAGATGCAGGTCACATCCCGCTATGAACGCTCCGACGTCTGCGCAGTGCCGGCCTGTTCGGTCATCGGGGAAGCCGTGATTGCACCGGTGCTCGCAAATGCCTTTCTTGAGAAATTTGGCGGTGACTCAATGAAGGAACTCACAAAAAGCCGCGGGAAATGGGCACATTGACTATTCCCTATTAAAATGGTATATTTTTCGTGGATTTGAATACTCAAGCGGCACAACTTGCCGAAAATATTAAGAAAACGCTGAAAATTGACAGCCGGTTTGTAGTTTTTGATTTTGAAATTGCCGGAACAGATGCGCTCAGCGAACTCAATTTCCGTGTCTCCTCCATGTATGCAGCGGATGGGATTAGGTCGTTCTTTGAAGAAAAATCTCCTGTTGGCAACGGAATTAAACTTGGCACTGTAAGGTTGCTTCCCGATGACGTTCCCGCGGAAGCGCTTTTTGCGATCTGCAACGTCAGCGCAGCTCCGATTTTGGCTGCAGCATCACATGCGAACGAGCAGATCACGCAAATGATTCTGGGTGAGTCTGCTGATGTGCTTGAGCAGCGCGGTACATCTTGGACGAGAGTGCGTTTGCACACCGATGGATACATCGGATGGATCAGCACAAATCAGATTGTACGATGTTCAGAAAACGAAGTGCGTGCGTGGCAAAAAGGCAGGCGGGTACAATCAAGGCAAGTGGTTGCAACACTCCGTTCTGCACCATCGCCATCTTCTGATCCGGTACGTGAATTTGTTTGCCCGGCAGTGTTGCCCGTGAAGTCAAGAAAAAGGAACTGGATATCGCTCCGTCTTCCGGATGGAACAATGGGCTGGCTCCGTGCATCAGAATGCATTCCTTTCCAGCCGGGCCGTGCAAGCGCCTCAGCTCTTCTGCGTACCGCGCGCCGGTTTCTTGGTATTTCATATCTCTGGGGCGGACGCTCGGCAAAAGGGCTTGATTGTTCTGGATTTACGCAAATGGTGTTTGGCTTGCATGGGATCGAACTCCCTCGCGATGCCTCGCTGCAATTTACCTGCGGTGATGCGCTGCTGACGAGTCCGACAGAATGGGTTGCAGGAGATTTGGTGTTTTTTAGTCTTGATGGAAGAAAGATAACGCATGTCGGTATTGCGCTGGGTATGGATCAGGGATACATCCACGCTTCGGGATATGTGAAGATCAACAGTTTCGATCGTGCGCATGAACTGTTTGACAGTCATCGTGCGGATACATTTATCGGAGCACGGCGGCTCGGCGTTCTATAGGTCATTTTGCAACAACCACAAATGGGAGGATGTCTTCAGCTCAAAACTCTCTTCACGAAAAGTGCTCGGTCGACTCAACAGCAAAGTGCTGGTCCTGAACCAGAACTATGAACCGATGAGTGTGTGCAATGTCAGAAAAGCGATTGTGTTGCTCTTTCTCGGAAAGGCGGAGTTGATCGAATCGCAGCAGGGTAAGTTGCTCCACTCGATCTCCATGGCCATCCCGTTTCCGAGCGTTGTGCGCCTTGGTTTCTATATCCGTGTCCCCTACAAGAAAATCATCCTTTCGCGGAAAAACGTGCTGCGCCGCGACAGTCACCGCTGTCAGTACTGCGGACGGGGAGATTTGCCGCTCACGGTCGATCATGTGATGCCGCGCTCGCGCAAAGGGGAGGACTCGTGGGAAAATCTTGTGTGCGCTTGCGTTCACTGCAATAACAGGAAGGGAGACCGGACGGCGGAGGAAGCTCACATGCCGCTGCTCAAACGTCCGGCAAAACCGAATCACGTGACATTCATCAAGCATTTCGTCGGCAATGTTGATGATCGATGGAAACCGTATTTGTTTATGAATTGAGACCGCGGATCGCAGATTACGCTGATTAATGGATTTCGCAGAGGCAGTTTGTCGTTTCGAATAGTTGTCTGCGTCATCTGCGTAATCCTGTAATCTGCGATTAAAGAATGGATCGCAGATTACGCTGATTAATGGATTTCGCAGAAGGAATTTATTCGCTTCGGATACATCATCTGCGCAATCTGCGTAATCCAATAATCTGCGATTGATCTGTTCGCTTTAAATAATTTGTCTGTGCATTCTTTGTAATTCAATAGTCTTTGATCACTATCTCAACTGCGATCCCGATGGCTGTAAAGAAAAGAATCTTAAGCGGAATGCGCCCCACGGGGAAACTCCACCTCGGACATCTCGTCGGTGCTCTGGAAAATTGGGTGGCGCTGCAGGGTGAATATGAAAACTATCATCTGATTGCGGATTATCATGCGCTGACGACGAACATCGATACGCGTGAACTTTATCAGAATTCGATCGATATGGTTATCGATTGGCTTGCGGCGGGAATCGATCCCGTGCACAGTCCGATGTTTCGCCAGTCGCAAATTAAAGAACATGCCGAGCTCCACCTTCTCTTCTCGATGCTCATCACAACGTCACGCCTCGAACGGAATCCGACATTGAAAGATCAGATACGCGACCTTCAAATGGATCAGATTTCCTACGGCCACCTCGGCTATCCGGTGTTGCAGGCGGCCGATATTCTTCTGTACAAAGGCGTCGTTGTGCCGGTGGGCGAAGATCAGGTGCCGCATATCGAAATCACGCGCGAAATCGCGAGGAAATTCAATAACCAGTATGGCGACGTTTTCCCGGAACCGGAACCGAAACTGACGAAGTTCGCGCGGTTGCCTGGTCTCGACGGTGACTCCAAGATGAGCAAGTCGACCGGAAATACCGTCTTGCTATCCGACACGCCGGAGCAGATTCTGGTGCGTGTCAAGACCGCGGTGACGGATAGGGCGAAAATCAGAAAGGGCGATCCCGGACATCCGGATGTCTGCCTGATTTTTACCTACCATCAGAAATTCAATCCCGGGGAGGTTGTAACCATCCGGACGAATTGCGAATCCGGTGCGCTTGGTTGCGTGGACTGCAAAAAGAACTGTGCCGCCAAAATCGCAGAGGTCCTCGCGCCGGTGCGCGAGAAGCGTGCATACTACGAGGCGCATCTGGATGAAGTGAAGGACATGCTTGCCGACGGCGAACGCCGCGCTCGGGCGGTTGCACAGGAAACCATGCAGCAGGTGCGTGCCGCCATGACTATCGGATAGGGCCTGATGTATCGTATTAAACTGACAGATTTTGAGGGACCGCTGGATCTTCTCCTCTTTTTTATCAAGCGGGATGAGCTGGATATCTACGACATTCCGATTGCGAAGATCACGATGGACTTTCTCGATTACCTGAAATACCTTCAGGAACTTGATCTGGATATCGCCGGCGAGTTTATTGTGATGGCGGCGACGCTCATGCAGATCAAGGTGCAGATGCTATTGCCGAAAGCGGAGGCGGAGGGGGAAGAAGAGCCCGATCCGCGCGCGGAATTGGTGCGGCGGTTGCTGGAATACAAGCGCTACAAGGAAATGGCGGAGGAGATGGAGCGTATGCAGCTTGCCCAGCGCAAAGTGAATTTCCGCTCAAACTTCGATCACGACGAAAAGATCATCGAGGAGGTCGGAGACGAAAACCTGCTCCGGAACGTCACGCTCTTCGATCTCATTGCCGCATTCAAGTACGCGGTGGACCGCATGCCCCGCAAGCATGTGCACGAGATCAATAAGTTGAATGTGTCGCTCGAAGATCAAATCAAGTTTATCCTCGATTATTTTACGGACAACGTCGAGGCAAATTTCTATATGCTTGTCGAACAGATGACGGAAAAAATACGAATTGTAGTCACATTTATTGCATTGCTCGAATTGATCAAACAAAAATCCATCGGCGTCCGGCAAGTCAACCCTTACGGTGAAATTGTGATTGTCAAACTCCCAACTGAGGTCGCAGCATGAGCAGCGACGAACAGGCGGTGACGCCGGACGTGGTTGCAAACGTCTCGGAGGAACTGAAGCAGACCATTGAAGTCCTTATCTTTGCGTCGGACGAACCGCTGACCGTGAAGATGATCCGCGATGTCATTGATGAGGGCAATCAGCAGCGCGAACCGTCCGGCCGTCTCGAGGCGAGCAACGATGATGTGTGCGCCGCGGTCACCAAGTTGAACAGGGAATACGAGGAGGCATACCGATCCTTCCGCATTGTGCAGCTTGCCGGCGGCTATGCCTTTGCAACAAACAAGAAATTCTCCATGTGGGTCGGCAAACTCTTCAAGGAGAAGGCACGGCGCAAGCTTTCCGCCACCGCGCTTGAAACGCTCGCCATCATTGCGTACAAGCAGCCGCTTACAAAATCCGAAGTGGAATTTATCCGCGGTGTCAATGCCGATTATATCATGAAGGCACTGTTGGAAAAAAATCTGGTCACCATCATGGGCCGTGCATCTACACCGGGACGTCCGCTGTTGTACGGCACCACGCTGGAGTTCCTGAGGCACTTCGGCCTGAATGAAATTACCGATCTTCCGAAGCCGCGCGAAATTGAAGAGCTTATCGGCGAAACGGAAATGGAAGTGGACAGGCGTCTGCTGGCCGAACAGCAGGAGATTGAATTCAAGGAGCAGCTGCAGGAAAAGCTCGAATCTGGCCAGCGCAGAGAAAAACCATCAGGCAGGAAACATACTGCGCCGGTGCATCAACAGGCTCCGCCGCAACCGGCAGATGCCGCACAGGAACCGTCCGTCCCGGTGGCAGAATCAGTAGAACGGGAAACCGTTCCTGCAGTAGAAGAGCCTATCGTGGAAAGCGCTTCAGCCCTGGAAGATGCGACCGGTAGGATCGAATTATCGGCGGAAGAGCCGCCCGTTACATCGGAACTACCTGCTGAGGAAATTGCCGTCGGCGAGATGCCGGCGTCAGAGAAAGAACCCGCAACGCCTGATGAAGCGGCGCAAAAAGGATGGAGTAAGTGGAAAACAAAACTGCAGACGTTCTTCCGAAAACTGTTCGCATAAACCGGTACATTGCGATGTCCGGTGTCGCGTCGCGCCGCAAAGCGGAAGAATTGATCCTCGGCGGCGAAGTGGAGGTGAACGGAACGATTGTCACCGACTTGGCGACGAAAATTACTCCCGCAACGGACAAGGTAATCGTCGGTGGGAAGCGGGTTCAGCAGGAACAGCAGCTGGTGTATATCGTGATGAACAAGCCGAACGACTACATCACAACGAAAAGCGACGAGCGCGACCGGCGTACGGTCTATGATCTGCTCAATACGCGTGAGCGTGTGTTTTCCGTCGGACGCCTGGACCGCAAAACGACCGGCGTGCTCCTGTTCACGAATGACGGGGACCTTGCAAATTGCCTGATGCATCCATCGCATGAAGTCGATAAGCGATATCATGTCATGCTGACGGAGACTTTGGAAGCAGCCGACATCGAACGTATTAAGAAAGGCGTCTATATCGAAGGGGGCCGAACGTCCCCGGCAAAAGTCGAATCGATTCCGGGTACAAAGAATCGCGATATTCTCATCACGATTCATGAAGGGAAGAACAGGCAGGTGCGCCGAATGTTCGAAGCCTTGGGGTACGAAATTCAGAAGCTCGATAGAGTTGAGTACGCAGGAATTACTGCTGACGGGTTGAAACGCAGTGCATGGCGTTTTCTGGCGAGTGATGAGATACGGAAATTGAAACGGCGTGCGGGACTTCTTGATGACGTGGAATTAAAAAGCAGTCCTGCAGACAGACAGCATCCAAAGAAGAACAGAAAAAGGCGGGACGGCCGCTGATCCGGCCGGTTCTTCATATCAATCTTGTACGAAAGGCAGACAGTATGCATCTTCACCGGAGCAGTGGAATCCTTCTACATCCGACGTCCCTCCCCGGCCCGCATGGCTCAGGCGATTTCGGCGCGGGTGCGTACCATTTTGTGGATTGGCTGGTCACCGCCGGCCAGCGGCTTTGGCAGATCCTGCCGCTCGGTCCGGTCGGTATGGCGAACTCGCCGTACATGAGCCTCTCCGCGTTTGCCGGTGATCCGATGCTGATCGGTTTGGATGAACTCGTCGCCAAAGGCTGGCTTGCACCGGAAGCGCTTTCTGGCGCGAATGACTTTCCGGCACAGCGCGTTGACTATGGTCGCGTCGCGGAATTCCGAATGGGATTGCTTCGCACGGCGGCAAAAAATTTCTTCACAAAGAAAAATGATCTGGAAGCATACCGGTCTTTTGTCAAGTCATCGGCGAAATGGCTCGAAGATTTCGCACTCTTCATGGCGCTGAAAAGCAAATTCAGCAACAGGGAGTGGAGCAGTTGGGACGCAGATCTCGCTCGGAGAAAACCTGCCGCCCTGAAACACGCCCACATTGAATTGGAAGAAGACATCAACTTCTGGAAATTTACACAGTGGTGCTTCTTCCAGCAATGGACCGCACTGAAAAAATATGCAAACGATCGCGGCGTGCAAATCGTCGGAGATATTCCGATTTTCATCGCATATCAGAGCGCCGATGTCTGGTCGCATCCCGAACTATTCTTCCTCGACAAAAATCATCGGCCGACAGTTGTTGCGGGCGTACCGCCCGACTATTTTAGCGAAACGGGACAACGCTGGGGCAATCCTCTATATCGTTGGAAGGCGATGGAGAAGGATGATTATTCCTGGTGGATCGAGAGAATTCGGGCAACACTGACCACGGTGGATTTTGTACGCATCGATCACTTCCGCGGATTCTGTGCGTACTGGGAAATTCCGGCCTCGGAAGCTACCGCCGTACGCGGCCGCTGGGTTGCCGGCCCGAAGGAAAAATTATTCAAGGTCATTCAGAAAAAGCTCGGGCACCTTCCGATCATCGCCGAAGATCTCGGTGTGATTACACCTGACGTGGTTGCACTGCGCGATGAGTTTGGCTTCCCGGGAATGCGTGTGCTGCAATTTGCATTCGCCGGTGACGCAGAAAATTTATTTTTGCCACACAACTACGTTCACAATGCCGTGGTGTATACGGGCACGCATGACAACGACACGACTGTCGGATGGTTCCATTCTGCGACCGCACGGGAACGCGACTTTGTACAAAAGTACATCGGTACCGACGGCAGCGTCATTCACTGGGACCTGATCCGCTTGGCGTCTCGCTCCGTTGCCGACTTCGCGGTCTATCCGTTTCAGGATGTGCTGGGACTCGGCACTGAAGGACGCATGAATTTTCCCGGGAAGATTGATGACAACTGGGAATGGCGATTCATCTGGAACCAAGTGAGGCCGGAACATGCAGCGAGCCTGTACGAATTGGCAGCGCTCTACGGACGCTGCCCCGCTGACCGGTTACCGTTACCACAATACCCGGAAGGAAAAGTGAAGCCATGAGGAAATGTTTCTCCGCAATGCTTTTGACAGCATTGGTTCTGTTGGCAGGATGTGTGGGATCACAGCAGACTGTGACGCCGGCAAAGACACCGATTGCCAAGCTGCGTGATTCTATTGCCGCTCGATTTGAGGACTCGGCATTTTCCAATGCACACTGGGGTGTGGTGATTCAGTCATTGAAGAACGGCGAAATCATTTACGCACGGAATGAAAACAAGTGCTTCATGCCCGCCTCCAATATGAAGCTTTTCACGACATCAGCGGGACTGACTGCGCTCACGCCGTCGTTTCGCTATACGACATCGCTCGATGCAAATGGATCGATCGTCAACGGTATCCTGCAAGGAGACTTGATTCTCCGTGGCAGCGGCGATCCGACAATCTCCGGGCGCTACAACGGCGGCAAAGTGACGGAAACGTTCGAACAATGGGCGGACAGCCTGAAAGCGCTGGGGATCAAAGAAATTAACGGCAATCTCATCGGCGACGACAATTGCTTTGACGATGAATACTATGGTGACGGATGGGAAGCCGGATACGAAACAGATTCCTATGCGGCGCAGTTTGGCGGCATCGTCTTTAACGACAATTGCGTCGATGTGACTGTCACTGCCGGTGATTCTGTCGGCAGGAAACCGGTAATCAGCTGTGTGCCGAATACCGGTTATGTAACTTTTATTAATGAGACTGTGACAACGGCGGCAGATTCGAACTACTATGTTTCGTTTTTGCGGGAGCGGGGGACCAACCGCATCCACGTTCGGGGGAAATTCCCGATCAATAGTAAAACATGGAAAGAGTCGATCGCGATCGACAATCCGACCCTGTTTGCTGTCACCGTCCTGAAAGAAGTTCTCGAGCAGAAGGGAATCCGCATCACCGGAACCGCATTTGACATTGATGAATTGCCGCAAGCGCCGGCTGTGGCAACAACGCATATTGCCACCTATGTTTCTCCTGCGCTGGATCAGATCTTGAAGACCATCAACAAGCCCAGTCACAATTTATACGCTGAGCAGTTGTTTCGCACAACCGGACTTCAGAAGTTCGGCATCGGGAGCGCACGTGCGGCATTGAATGCTGAGAATCCGATTTTCGCATCGTGGGGAATGGATACGACGAAGATGAAAGTGATCGACGGTTGCGGACTGTCTCGTCTAGATTTGATTTCTCCTTCCAACGTCATCGCCCTGTTGAAAGGAATGCATGACGGTCCGTTCTTCACTCCGTTTTATGAATCCTTGCCGATTGCCGGCGTGGACGGATCCATCCGGAATCGCATGAAGGGAACGAAGGCGGAGAACAATGTTCACGCTAAAACGGGATCCATCGGCTATGTGCGCGCGCTGTCGGGATATGTGACGAGTGCAGACGGAGAAATGTTTATGTTCAGTATGATCGCCAACAATTACACCGTGTCGACCTTGCGTGCGGAACGAATCCAGAACGATGTGTGCGTAATGCTGGCGGGATTTTCGCGGATTCAATAGCAGCAAAATACTGTAGAGGGATAGAGAAATGTCAGATCAGGAACACCAGCAGCGATACAATGAAGAGTTGAACGCGCTGATGGCCCGGCGTCGTGAAGAGCTTGACCAACTTCGCCAGGCGGGAATCAATCCGTATCCGTACAATTTTGAGCGAACGGCCCACTCGAAAGAAATACTCGAGTCCTTCCGCGATGAAGAACCGCAGCATGTGGTCGCGATCGCCGGGCGCATCATGTCGCTGCGTCGCATGGGTAAGGCATCGTTCTGTCACATTCAGGATTTCCAGGGACGCATTCAGGCCTATCTGAGGAAAGACGACCTGGGAGCGATGTACGATGCATTCAAGTTGCTCGATATCGGAGACATCATCGGCGTGAGGGGATATATTTTCCGGACAAAAATGGGCGAGGTGTCGATTCATGCTCAGGAACTGATTCTTCTGACCAAGTCACTCCGTCCACTTCCGATCGTGAAAGAAAAAACGGACGAGACCGGCAACAAAGTCGTCTTCGATCCATTCGCCGACAAAGAGCTTCGGTACCGTCAAAGATATGTCGACCTCGTGGTGAACCCGGCAATACGCGAGACTTTTGTAAAGCGTTCCCTGCTGTTCCGGACAATCCGAGGATTCCTGGACAAGCGGAACTATCTGGAAGTCGAAACACCGATTCTGCAGCCGATCTACGGCGGCGCCTCTGCCCGTCCATTCATTACGCACCATAATACACTGGACATGCAGCTTTATCTGCGCATAGCCGACGAGCTGTATCTGAAAAAGTTGATTGTCGGCGGATTTGACGGCGTCTATGAAATTTCGAAGGATTTCCGGAACGAAGGTATGGACCGGACGCATAATCCCGAATTTACAATGATGGAGCTCTACGTCGCCTACCGGGATTATAAATGGATGATGGAGCTGGTGGAGCAAATGGTGTACGACGTCGCTCTGGCGCTGAACGATTCAGCAAAGGTGACACTCGGTGAACACACGATCGACTTCACACCTCCGTGGAAGCGCATCTCGATGTTTGATGTCATCGAAGAGTATACCGACCGCGCGCTTCGCGGAAAGAGCGAGACGGAACTTCGGATCATTGCCGAGGAACTTCATGTGGACCTCGATCCGAAAATCGGGGCCGGGAAAATTGTGGATGAAATTTTCAGCGTGAAGGTACAGGCGCATCTCATTCAACCGACATTCATCACGGATTATCCGCTCGAAATGTCGCCCCTGGCAAAATCGCATCGTTCGGAACCCGGTCTGGTGGAGCGGTTCGAGGGGATGGTGAACGGGCAGGAAATCTGCAATGCGTTCTCCGAGCTGAATGATCCGCTAGATCAGCGTGCGCGCTTCGAGGATCAGATGAAGCTTCGCGATCGCGGGGACGACGAAGCACAGGTAATGGATGACGACTTCCTCCGGTCACTGGAATACGGCATGCCGCCGACAGCTGGATTGGGAATCGGTATCGACAGATTGACCATGCTCATGACGAATAACGAGTCGATTCGAGATGTCATTTTCTTCCCCCAAATGAAGCCGGAAAAGTGATTTTGACTTTCCGGGGGTTATTCGTACTTTACGCCGAGAGAGGTGGTTGGAAAACCCCTTTCTTGCCACAAAGACGCAAAGGCACGAAGAAAATATCTTATTTTGTCTTGGTGACTTCGTGGCGATACTTTTTGATCAGATTCCCAAAACCCGAGAATAAAATGGAATTCAAAGAACGATTAGACGTACTAAAGCGAGGAATTATGAAAAAGCGGTTTTCTACCCCCGTCGTGCTGGGTCTGGTTGTGGTAGCCTTGCTGGCGGGAATGCAATTGAATGTGCTGATTTCGGCAGATAATATCTACGATCAGATTCGCAAGTTCAGCGAGGTTCTGAACATTACTGAGAAGTATTATGTGGATGATATCGACAGTCAGAAATTGACGGAAGCGGCAATCACGGGATTGTTGAGCAATCTCGATCCACACTCGATCTACATCGCTCCCGAGCCGTTGAAAAAAGTCACCGAGGACTTCAAGGGAAAGTTTGAGGGCATTGGTGTCTCGTTCGCGATTGTCAATGACACCATCACGGTGGTCGAAACCATCGGCGGCGGCCCGAGCGCACAGATCGGCATTCTGGCGAACGACAAGATCGTTCGCATAGACGGCGAGGGGACGAAGGGCTTCACGAACGATTCCGTGATGAAACATCTGCGCGGGCCGAAGGGAACGAAAGTGTCGGTGGGCATATTCCGCGTCGGAAATCCCGGCATCATGGATTTTGAAATCATTCGCGATGTCATTCCACTCTATAGTGTGGAAGTCTCGATGATGCTCGACGATGAAACGGGCTACATCAGCGTCAATCGATTCATGGAGACGACCGCAAAGGAAATGAGTGATGCGCTGCAGAAGCTGAAGGCAGAGGGGATGATGAGACTGGTATTGGATCTTCGCGGCAATCCTGGGGGATATCTCGACCAGGCGGTGAAGATGGCAGATATGTTTCTGGACGGCAACGTGGATGGCGGTGCCCGTATGGTGGTCTATACCAAGGGGCGTCGCGCAGATGTCAGCGAGAAATATTATGCCGCCACCAACAGCGAGTTCGAGAAAACTCCCTTGATCCTTCTCGTGTCCAATGGCTCCGCATCGGCCAGCGAAATCGTGGCCGGTGCGATTCAGGATTGGGATCGCGGTCTGATTGTTGGCGAGACGACCTTCGGCAAAGGTCTCGTGCAGCGGCAGTTCGATCTTCCCGACAACTCCGCATTCCGCCTGACGATCGCCCGCTACTACACACCGAGCGGACGGTTGATCCAGCGCTCCTACGCGGACGGAAAGGACAAGTATCAGCGCGAGGCATTTGAACGCAATGAAGTGGAAGGCGAAAATCTGACGCACGAAGAAGAGAAGGACACCACGCGCCCGCTCTTCAAGACTGCAGCCGGCAGAAGGATATATGGCGGCGGCGGTATTACGCCGGACTATATCGTGAAGTACGATTCGGTCACGAACTTCACCATCGTGGCCAGCCGGCGTAATCTGTTCTATGAGTATATCACGAAATATTTGAATCAGCACACGGCGGAAATCAAAGCAAAATATTCCGATCTCGCTTCTTTCAAGAAGAACTTCACAGTCGATGACGCGTTCCTTGCGGATTTTCTCGCGTTTGTAAAGGAGAAGGGTGTTGAGTTCAAAGAAGATCAGTACAATCGCGACAAAGCATTTATCCAAACACGCCTGAAAGCCTACATCGCCCGCAATTTCTGGGCGAATGATGGATGGTATCAAATCGTATTGACGCAGGATGCACAATTGAAGAAGGCACTCTCGATTTTCCCGGAGGCCGCACACCTTGCAAGGCTGAAGTGAGGACGATCCGGTGCATAAAAGAGTACATAAACAAATTGGTCGATTTCTCACAATGCTTCTGTGTCTGTTTGTTGTCTCCGGTGTAGTGCATGGGGGCGTGGCGGATCGTTCTGAGACTGCGGCTATGAGTTTTGCAGCGCCGTCGGGTATGTTTACGGTTGGAGAATCGCTGGAGTATGAAGTAAGCTACTCTGTGTTCCACCTTGGGACTGTCCGGATCGAAGTCATCGATCAGATGCCGAAAGGTGGTACCTCGGTCTATCGTGCGAAGGCATACATGGATTCGTACGACGGGGTACCGTTCGTCAGTCTCCACTTCGTCTTCTATAGTGAGATGGATCCTGAAGCGTATTCAGTTTTCTTTTCCGGTTACGATACCAAAGATCCAAACAACACATCCTTCGCGGATTATGCATTTGACTACGACGGGCATGTCGTCACTTACGAAAAAGGAGTGAAGCAGAAACCAGAAGTCACTCTGAAAGGAAGCGATACGATTAGCACGACCTTTCAGGACGGGTTGTCGCTATTTTTCTTTGCCCGTGCAAATGCCCGAATGCAGAAGAAGATGAAAGTTCCGACATTCGTCAACGAGAAAAAGGTCAACACGTTCATGAATTTCATGAACAAAATTGTGCCCATGGAGATAGATGCGGTCAAGTATCCGATCCGGACTGTTGAATTGGGCGGGACTGCCGATTTCGTCGGTATTTTCGGCCTGACGGGCGGTTTTCAGGGTTGGTTCAGCGACGATGAAGCGGCAATCCCGATCGTGGCGCGGATGAAGGTGATTCTGGGAAGTGTGTATATCGAACTGAAAAAATGGAACCGGCCCGGCTGGTATCCGCCCCGGGTGAATTGATCTATGGGCATTTATCCATACCAGGGAAAATTACCGAGGATTGACCCGACCGTTTTCATCGCCGAGGGAGTTCAGGTTATCGGCGATGTGGAAATAGGAAGAGACTCGAGCCTCTGGTACAATGCCGTCGTCCGCGGGGATGTGAACTACATACGCATTGGCCGGCGCACGAATGCGCAAGATGGTGCCGTGCTCCACGTGACGTACAAGAAATTCCCACTTGTTATCGGATCGGATGTCACCGTTGGACACAGTGCGGTGCTGCACGCTGCCGTGATTGAAGATTTTTGTCTTATCGGAATGAATGCTACGATATTAGATGATGCGCATATCGGCAAATATTGTCTGATTGCAGCCGGCGCGGTCGTTCTGGGTGGGACGATAATTCCCGATGGGATGTTGGCGGCAGGCGTGCCTGCGAAGGTCATCCGGCCGCTCACAGTGGAAGAGCGAAAGATGCTGGAACAATCGGCGCAAAATTACATCGATTATGTTGCAGAGTACAGAAAGTGAATCAGGCGGCAGGAGCGATGTATGAAAATCAAGTTCTGGGGAGTTCGGGGTTCCATTCCCACGCCGGGTAAGTCGACAGTTCGCTACGGCGGGAATACTCCATCGATTGAATTGCGGCTGAGCGGCGGCGAACTGGTTATTCTCGATGCCGGCACCGGCATTCGCGGCCTCGGGGATTCCCTCATTGCCAAGGGCGAATCGTTGCGGACGTATCTGTTGATTACCCATCCTCATTGGGATCACATTCAGGGTTTTCCATTTTTCAAGCCTGCGTTCATTTCGGGAAATGAAATCACAATAATCGGCACGGAGCGTCCCGAGATCAGCCTTCAGCGCATCATTGCGGAACAAATGACCCGCATTTATTTTCCCGTGCAGTTGAATGAACTCAAAGCGAAAATTCATTTCCATCCCGTGCGGGAAGAGGAATTTCCGGTCTTCAGTGCAGCAGTGCGCACGCTGTATATGAATCATCCGGGATTCACCGTCGGGTACCGAATTGAACAGCGGGGAAAATCGATCGTCTACATCAGCGATAACGAGCCATTCGATCGCCAGGCAGCGGGTACTATGGCAAACATGGAAAAAGTTGTCCTCGACTGTTTTACCGCATCGGAGAAGGAACCAAACGAACGCGTGTTTGATTTTGCACGCAAAGCGGACATCCTGATCCATGATTGTACCTATACTCCTGAAGAATATGTCGACAAGGTCGGCTGGGGGCATTCCCACTATCTGTACGCCCTGAAGGTTGCTGCGGAAGCCGGGGTGCAGCAGCTGGTGTTGTTCCATCATGAACCGAATCACAGCGACGAAAAAATTGACGAAATTCTCCGCAAATGCCGGCGGGAGATAAAAACAAAAGGGTACACATTCACATGCACGGCAGCACGGGAAGGAATGGAGCTTTCGTGCTGACACGAATTGCCTTGACTATGGCTTCGTCTGTATTTATATTTGTCCATGTATATGACAAGTTCTTATAACTGTCACCGGTAAACCCCGCAACGGTCTGGAACGGGGTTTTTCTATTTTTGCGCTGAATACCTATGAAAGAACGAAAAGCAATATTCACTCCGGCCGACATAAAAAAAATCGGCAAAGTACTCGGTGTCCCGGGCAAGAAGAAGGGGAACAATGTTCGTTTTGAGATAGAGAACCCTGCGATGCGGCGCAAACTCGCAGTGGAAATCTATCCGAATATCAAAATCGGCAGCAAGCCCGGAAACCTGGTCAGCGTCAGCAGCCTGAATGCGTACCTCCAGCTTCATTTTTGCTCGGGATTCGTCGTGAGCGACATGCTTGGTGAGGTGACGTTCATCGGCGAACAGGACGGGCGGCTCTCCGGTCTGATCGTGGAGCGTGAAGGAGGCTGTACGCTCTATGCCAATGTGGATCGCGAACTTCTTTCCGGCGATCTGACGCAACTGGGTCCGGAGGTGATGATGTCCGGCATTGCATTGTCCCTGACCGAATCGATGTTGCCGGATCCGCAACCGTCTTCCAGACGTACGCCAAAGCGAAAAAAATAATGATTCATACCGAGGTGACGCGGGTGGCAGGATTCCGTTTGCCGGATGCGTCGCAGGTGCGCCGCATCGTACAGATGGTGCTCAGGTGCGAAGGCCGGAACAACGCGGTGGTCTCAGTCGTCTTTACCGATGACACAGAGAGCACGGCACTGAATAAGCGCTTCCTCCGGCATACGCATGTGACCGATGTTATCTCGTTTGCCCTTGAAACGGCGCCGCTGCTGGAGGCGGAAATTTACGTCAATGCCGAGCAGACGCGGCGGCAGGCTAAGCAGTACAACGTGCCCCTGCGCGAAGAATATATCCGGCTCGTGATTCATGGCGTGCTGCATTGCTGTGGCTACGATGACCAGAGAACAAAATTCAGGAAAATGATGTTTGAGAAACAAGAGCAGTACGTTTCCCGGGCATCCGCGAAAGTGAAGGTAAAAAGACGCAAGGGATGAGAGAAAAAATTGTCGAAATAATTGTTTATCTCATGAGCGAACTGCGTAACAATACGCCGCTGAATGAGATTGATTTGTCGGTGCTGACCAGCAGCGGCTATACGCCGACGGAAATCAGTACGGCATTTAGCTGGTTGTATGAAAAAATTGATGTTGCGGAGAATCTGCCGGCGGAAGTTGCGCGCCGGTCTGCCCACTCACGGCGTGTGCTGCATGATGCAGAACGCCTCGTGATTTCACCGGACGCTTTCGGTTACCTGGTACAGCTCCGGGAAATCGGATTGATGACCGAAATGGACATCGAAGCGGTCATCGACCGCATCATGATGGCGGGATACACATCCGTCGGAATCCCGGAAACAAAAACACTGGTCGCCGCGCTGATGCTCGAATCTGACGACTCGTACAACACCGGCAGCCGGGTGATGCTGAACAGCAAAGACACTATTCACTAGCGGAGTAGAAGTAGAACCGAATGAGCAAGTCGTTAATCATTGTTGAGTCACCGTCAAAAGCAAAAACGATCAATAAGTACCTCGGCAAGGACTATGTCGTTGAAGCATCCGTCGGTCATATCAAAAATCTTGTCAAGAGCAAGCTCGGAGTCGACGTCGAACACGACTATGAATCCGACTACCAACTGATTGCCGGCAAAGAACCGATAGTCGAACGGCTCTTGGAGTTGGCGGAGAAGTCGGACAAAGTGTTTATCGCAACGGATCCTGATCGTGAGGGCGAAGCCATCGCCTATGATATTGCGCAGGAGGTCGTAGCGAAGAATGACAATATCTATCGCGTTCTCTTTCATGAGATCACTCCTTCCGGTATCGCGGAGGCAATGGCGAATCCGCAGAAGATCGATCAGCATCTGGTGGATTCACAGCGTGCACGCCGTGCGATGGACCGGATCGTTGGATACAAAATCACTCCCTTCATCTGGAAGACGGTGTACTACGGACTGTCTGCAGGCCGGGTGCAATCCGTTGCGCTCCGTTTGATCTGTGAACGTGAAGCCGACATTGTGAAGTTCGTGCCGGTGGAATACTGGACGATGACAGCGAAATTTCAGGCAGAGGGGAGCGAACCCTTTTATGCGAAGTTGTCGAAAGTTGCCGGCGAAGATCCGCGTATTCCGGAATCCGTAACGGCGGAAGGATACCTTGCCGACATTCGCAAGCAGAAATTTGCGATTGCGGATGTGCAGAAAAAAGTCGTCAAAAGAAATCCCCTGCCGCCGTTTATTACCAGCACCCTGCAACAGGAGGCGGCCAGCCGTCTTCGCTTCTCGGCGAAGCGGACGATGATGCTCGCACAAAAATTGTACGAAGGAATTGATCTCGGGAATGATGAGATCACCGGTCTGATTACCTACATGAGAACGGATTCCACGCGTCTCAGCGACGATGCCGTGACGGCGGTGCGTTCGTATATCTATGATTCCTACGGCCCGGAATTCCTGCCGAAGGAAGCGCGGGGATTCAAGAAGGGAAAAGCGTCACAGGATGCCCACGAAGCCATCCGCCCGACCTCCATTGCTCATACGCCAAAGTCGGTCAAGAGGCACCTTGACAAAGACCTCTATGCGCTGTATGAACTGATCTGGAACCGTTTTGTCGCCTGTCAGATGAGTGTTGCAACATTTGAACAAATGACAGTAGATATTGCCGGCGGCGATTATACCTTCCGCGCGACCGGATCTGTTCCGATCTTTCGCGGATTTCTACAGGTCTATGACGATATTGCCGATGATAACAACGGACAGGATGATGCCGATCCGACATCCCGGATCCCGTCGAACCTGCAAAAAGGACAGAATGCAAACATTGTGGAGATATTGCCAAAACAGCACTTCACAAAACCCGTCGCACGATACACAGAGGCCAGCCTGGTCAAGGAGCTCGAGTCTCTCGGCATCGGCCGTCCGAGCACGTATGCGATGATCGTGAGCACGATTCTCAATCGCAACTATGTGGAGCAGAAGGATCGCAAACTGTACGCCACGGAGTTGGGGATGGTCGTGACGCGTATTCTGGTGGAAAGTTTCCCGCATGTTCTCAACGTGCGATTTACGGCGTTGATGGAGGAGGAACTGGAAACGGTCGCGTCCGGTAACAGGACGTATGTGCAGGTCTTGGATGACTTTTATCATCCGTTTATCAAGTCGCTGGAGAAGGTCGATAAAGAAGCGGCGCGGATTAAGCAGTCCCTCGTCGAGCAGACTGACGAAACGTGCGAACTGTGCGGCAAACCAATCGTGATAAAATGGGGACGGAACGGCCGATTTATGGCGTGTACCGGTTATCCCGCTTGCAAAAACACGAAGCCGCTCGCCGCGGATGCTGAGAAACATCAGCATGTCGTCGGTATTAAATGCAAAGTGTGCGGAGCCGACATGATCGTCAAGGGAGGGCGATTCGGGACGTTCCTCGGATGCTCCACCTATCCGGCGTGTACGCACACCCAGCCGATTTCGATCGGAATCAAGTGCCCGAAGTGCAGAGAAGGGGACGTGATAGAACGGAAGACGAAGCGCAAACGGAATTTCTACGGATGCTCCCGGTATCCCGACTGCGATTTTGTCTCGTGGTACAAGCCGGTACTGCAGGAATGTGAACATTGCAAGCATCCGTACTTGGTGGAGAAGGTCTCGAAGAAAAAAGGAGACCACCTTCAGTGTCCGGAATGTAAAGAAGAATTCATGCACGTCGAAACAGCAATAGCCGTCTAACTGTCTCTATGCTCAACCGGCTGGTGGATGATTATCTCCGTTTTGCAGCCGAGGAGAAAAATTTTTCTCCCCACACCGTTGCCTCGTACGCCAACGATCTGAGGCAATTTGTCATTTTTATCGAGACAACGTTCCCGGATATCACAGCGCATCCCGGCCTTCTGACACAGCGGACGGTGCGCGCATTCCTCGCTCTTCTCATGGAGAACGGTTCGGCGCGAAAAAGTATCGCAAGAAAATTGTCCACGCTTCGATCATTTTTCAAATTTGCAGTCCGGCGGGGACATCTCCCTTCAAATCCGGCGGGGAATATCATCACGCCGAAAGCGGAAAAAAAATTGCCGCAGTACTTGGATGAACAAAGTGCCGAGGCACTAATGGCCACTCCGGATTCTCAGATCCTGTCGGGACTGCGCGATGCGGCAATTCTGGAACTCTTCTACAGCACCGGCATCCGCCGGGCGGAGCTGGTCGGACTAAATGTCGGCGACGTCAATCATTACCAAAAGCAACTGAAGGTAACGGGAAAGGGGAACAAGCAGCGGATCGTCCCCATCGGAGAAAAAGCATACCGCGCCGTCAGTGCCTATCAACGGCAGCTCGCGGCAAAAAAGGGAACGCGCCCGGGCACCTCACCGTTGTTTCTCTCAGTGCACGGAAAGCGACTCTATCCCACGGTTGTATCAGTTCTTGTCAGGAAATATATGGAGGAAATCTCGGAACTCAATCAAAAAAGCCCCCACGTGCTGCGCCACTCGTGTGCCACCCATATGCTGGACCGTGGTGCGGACATCATCGCGGTTAAAGAACTGCTCGGCCATGAGAGTCTGTCCACGACGCAGGTGTACACACACGTCTCTTCGGAACGACTGAAGAAGGTCTATCGTCAGGCGCATCCGAAAGCAACTTCGTAATCACTTTGAGGAGGAGCCATGGATATTCAGATCACTGCACGGCATTTCAAAGCGCATGAATCGCTGCGCGAGTATGCCTACAATGGCGTGAAGAGGTTGGAGCGATATTATAATGGCATCGTACAGTCTGATGTGATTCTCAGTTTTGAGCGTTCAAGAAACAGCCTGAAGGTTGCTGAAGTCCACATTCTCGTGCATGGAACTTTGTTGAAGACAATTGAGAAATCAGAGGATTTCTTTAAATCAATCGACATGGCATTGGATAAGATGGAACGCCAGTTGAAGAGATACAAGAGCAAACTGCATCATCGAGACAAAGTAACCGTTCGCATGATTCACGAAAAGGTCTGAAGCCCGTGGAAAAACTAAAAGAAATCCGCAAAAGCAGCATCACGGTCGGGTTCCTATATGAAACGATCAAGAATCGTTTGAAATTGGAACCATTGACCACTGCCGGATTCGAGAATCTGGTCCGGGACAAGAACATCCACCGTCCCGGACTTGCGCTTGCCGGCTACGTGGAGCTCTTCACCTATGACAGACTGCAGGTGTTCGGCAATACCGAAATCCGCTACTTGGACAGTATGTCGCCGGCTGACCGCATCAGCGCGTTTACTACGCTGTTCAAATTCGATATCCCTTGTATCGTCGTGACGGCCGGCAATACGCTGGACAAAGAACTGGTGGATCTGGCCGGCAACCATAACATCCCGGTTTTTTGCACTCCGCTGCAGACAACGAAAGCGGTCTATTTCCTCTCTGATTTTCTGGACGACCAATTCTCGCCGCAGACAGCCATTCATGGTTCCTTTGTGGATGTCTATGGCATTGGCGTTTTATTTATTGGAAGGTCCGGCATCGGGAAGAGCGAGGTGGCGCTGGACCTGGTGGAACGCGGCCATCGTCTGGTCTCGGATGATGTGGTGTACGTGACGCGGAAGGGCGAGGGCATTTTGATGGGTGCGGGCACTGATTTGCTCAAGCACTTCATGGAGATCCGCGGCGTCGGCATTATCAACGTCCAGAATATTTTCGGCATTCGTGCCATCCGTTTCCAGAAACGCGTCGAAGTGATCGTAGAGCTGATGGATTGGAAAGCCAGCGAGGAATATACGCGCACCGGACTCGATCAAACAACAATCTCCATTATGGATGTGGAAGTTCCTCATATTAAGCTTCCCATCTATCCTGGAAAAAATGTCACCGTCATTGCGGAGGTGATTGCGCTGGACTATCTGCTCAAGCATTATGGATATGATTCCGCAAAGGAATTTTCACAGAAGCTTGAACAGGAGATTGCCCGCAAGAGTCAGGACAATGCAAAACGGGCGATCGATTACTTCGAACATGACTTCGAATAGGATTTACCTCGACTACGCTGCAACAACTCCGGTTGATCCGGATGTTGTTGCAGCGATGCTTCCTTTTTTTTCCTCCACGTGGGGCAACAGTTCATCCATTCATGCAGCAGGCAGAGCGTCGAAGGCAGCACTCGAGCAAAGCCGCCTGACCATTGCTGAAGGTGTCGGTGCTGATCCGTTGGAAATTATATTCACGAACGGAGGAACGGAAGCCGACAATCATGCTCTGAAGGGACTTGCCTTCGCGGTCCGAAAAAAGACGGGGCGTTTCCATATTCTCGTCTCCGCCATAGAACACCATGCCGTACTTAAATCCGCTGAGGTGCTGCGGGAACACGGTTTTTCCGTTGGACTCATTCCTGTTGACGCTGCAGGACGAATCCGCGTGGAAGAACTGGAGCGGTTGTTAACCCCGGAGACCGGCGTTGTGGCAGTGATGCATGCCAACAATGAGATAGGTACGATTCAGCCGATTGCGGAGATTGTGCGATGCGTACATGACCACCAGGCGTTTCTTCATATGGATGCGGTGCAAACGCTCGGGAAAATTCCGTTGGATCTCCATGCGCTGGGTGTTGACACGGCCGCATTGTCTGCTCACAAGATCTACGGCCCGAAAGGGATCGGGGCACTTTACATCCGCAAAGGTGTGGAAGTGGATGCCTTGATTCACGGAGGGGCGCAAGAGAGAAATCGCCGCGGTGGAACAGAGAACGTGCCTCTGATCGTGGGATTTGCGGCAGCCGTGCGAAAGTCCAATGCGCTGCGCGAGCACACGCACGTTGCGGCGAAAGCCCTCGGCAAACGGCTGCGCGCCAAACTTGCAGAACGATGGAAATTTGTTTTCTTTAACGGTGACGGTGCCGAACTGCTTCCGCATATCGTAAGCATTTCGTTTGACGGCAAGGCGGTCTCTTTTGATGGAGAATCGATGTTGATGAACCTGGACCTTCGCGGGATTGCGGCTTCGAGCGGGTCTGCCTGTTCATCCGGGAGTCTAAAAATTTCCCATGTGATTAAGGCAATCGGCCGGGATGAGGCAACAGCCCGGGCGACGCTTCGCTTTTCCTTTGGACGTGGCACGACGCTCGAGGAGATTGATGCACTGGTTGCAGCGCTCGAGTCAATGATTGATGTGCACGAAAAGTAAAGAGGACTTATGAAAAGAATCTGCGTACTTCTGCTTTGCTGTACGCTGTGGGGGTGTGAATCCAACAGCGAACGCGCGACAGTCAATTATCAGAAAGGGGACAAATTTTTCGAGAAAAAAGAATACGACGTCGCAACGTACTATTATGAGATGATACCCGAGGACAATCCGCTGTACGGTCAAGCGCAAAAAAAACTGGCAGAGATTAAGAAAATCCATGACGTCGAACGGGATGTCCTCAAGGCGGAGACGGATGTATCCAATATCACCGTCATCGGCCAGAGTTTCTCGACAGACAAGTCGGGTCGAATTCCGGTGCACAAGATCACACTTCGTAACGGAAGTAGTCATGTCTTAAAATCGGTCAAGATGGAGATCTCGTACGTGGATGGTACCGACCGCACAGTGGATGTTCTCACCTGCACCGTAGAAACGGCTGTCTTTTCGCACAGCGAAGACTCGTTTCCCGAGATCCGTCCGGGCATGGTGAAACGCCAATTCGCCGATTGTCAGATCCGTATTCTCGAAGCGGATTTTAAGTAGCGCGCTGCGCTTCCCGCAACGCCAGCCCGTATCGAAGGCCCCGGTCGCTGACGGCTATACTGTCGAAGCGGCCGGCTAGAAGAAATTCCGACAGGATCAGACTCCCCCCGAAGATTACATCTGCTCGTCCGGCAGCAACCTGCGGCATTTGCTTGATGTTATCCACTGTCATCCACCTGAAGCGTTGAACGATATGATCGATCGATTGCCGAGAGAGCGCTACGCCGGCAATGCTCGCGGCATCAAACGCCGGCAACTGCAAATCGATGGTGGCAAGTGTTGTGACTGTTCCCGCAACGCCAATGGCGAAAGAATGGAAAAGAGCTGCTGCGTTCGCCTTTTCTATTTCTGTGCGAACATAGAGGGAAGCTTCTTCGACGCGTCGTGCGGTCGGCTCTGCGTTCAGATTGAAGAGTTCTGTGATGCGCACGGCACCGATATCCAGGCTGATTTTTTGTGAGATGGAACGGGCAGTGCCGCCGATAATTTCTGTGCTTCCTCCACCGATATCGATGACCGCATATGATTCGTGGGCGAGTGAAAAGCCGGACAGTGCTCCAACATATGTCCAGAGTGCTTCTTCGTCTCCGGAAATAACTTCAATAGGAAAACCGAGTTTTTCTTTGATGAAGTCAGATAATTCATTCCGGTTAAGAGCGTCGCGCAGTGCACTCGTTCCCACGGCGGCGACAACATCGGGTTGAAAGGAGTCGATTACTTTCTGATAGGACGTGAGCGAGGAAAGCGCTCTCTGAAAAGCGGCCGGCGTGATCGTGCGGGTGGCATGTACTCCTTCACCGAGCCGGGCGATGTCATGCCCGTCGTGAAGCACATTGACTATTCTCCCGTCCGCAACATCGGCGACAAGCAGGAGAATGGTATTTGTGCCGATGTCAAGAGCCGCGACGCGCATGCGCAGCCATTCCGATCCATTCATTTTCTTGAATTACCTGCGCGGTCATAAAACTATTCCGGTCCAGCGCCTGTTCGATGGCAGATCGGTCATCAACCATGAGGCCGGAGAGGAGAAGGATGCCCGTCGGCGTGAGCCTGGCGATCATTTCCGGAAGAAGTTCGAGTATCACGTTTCGCTGAATGTTGGCAAGAATCATGTCGAAGCACGATTCGGGAACGACAGCCAGGTCACCGTGCCGAATATCGATCTTCCCCTTCAGTTCATTCCGTTCGACATTCTCTTCGCCGTTGACAGCGGTCCATTCGTCGATATCGATGGCGATTGCAGAAGAACCTCCCAGCTTCACCGCGACGATCGCGAGCACTCCGGTGCCTGTGCCGACATCAAGTACACGCATCGACGTTTGAATGTACTGTTCAATCAAACGGATCATCAGCCGGGTCGACTCATGGTAGCCGGTGCCGAAAGACATTTTCGGGTCGATCGTCACCACCAATTCACCGGGAGCGGGAGTTGCAGGATGCCAGGAAGGAGCAATGATGATTTTGTCGGAAACCCGAAGCGGCGTAATCGTTTTTTCCCATTCTTCGTTCCAATTGCGGTTTGCAATTTCTTTTTCACTGAGAATGGCGATGGGTGATTCACCTGCCGGCGCTATGGCCCGCTGGAATATCTCTCGGGCATCTTCCGTAAACAACGATTGCTCGATGTAACAGTGAAATCCGGCCTCGTCATCCACGAAACCGGAAAAACCAGCTTCCGTGAGAAGTGCGGGAATCAGTTCGCGGCAGGAATGTGCTTCAGGCAGCGCCAGACAAACGTCTATATAGACTTCGTTCATATGGCGGATCCGCGTCCGCAGCGCTCAATGATCAACTCATCCACCATGGCCTGATTCATCTCAAGCCAGAAAATCTGGTCCTGGAAATTCTCCTGCATTTTCCTGTCTGCCTTGTTGTACCGCACGTTCAACACATAGACGATGCCGACAAAGGCCACCGGCAGCAGGCTTTCAAGGAAGAAATGTCCGGTCATCGAGAATTTGATCAACAAACCGGCAATGCCGATGAATGTAAACCAGAATGATGTGCGCCTGATATTGATCATGACGCTGTAGATCATCCCGAAGAAAAAGATTTTTTCATGGAAAGGAGACGGCATACGGTCGTTCAGAATATAAAAATAGAGTTTGCGTGCATCGTCGTCGCTCAGCGGAGCCCGGACGGGAAGAGTCTTTGAGCGCTCTTGGAGCGCGGCACTGGGCTGGTTGAAACGAAAAGCACGTCGGCGTTTGGGTGTCTCTTGTGCGTACATCGTCAACCCTGCGATCAGGGCGACCATGAAGAATCCCATCGTGCCGGTTTCAAACATGGCGACAGGAAGGAGAGTAAATGAAAAACCGGCGATGAAGAAGAAGACCAGAAAGGCGACATAGAGGCCCGGCATGATGATTCTCAGAATTTCATAAAGACCAAACCGGGTAGCGTGCGAAATTGAATTCACAACGATTCCTTTCTGGATATTCGGCAAAAGTATACAAAAAAGGGGAGCCAGAAGCAATCTTGCAACAATTGGCCCTTTTTTGCGTTGATTATGAGAAGGTTTGTTCACTACCTTGTATCTACTTACGGAGGGAGTATGAAAATTACAATGACCACTTGGATCAAGATTGGCGCATTCATTCTCATTGGTGTTCTTTTTGGAGGCGTGATGGTACTGTATTCCAACTCACGCACTGAAGGATCGGGCGGGAAACTCTCCGGCGTCTTCGAGGAAATGTTTGATCCGTCGGGAAAGGCCGATCGGGTTGTTGAGAAAGTATTCACTGTGAAAAAAGGTGGTACACTCACGTTGAATACGGAATGCGGTGATGTGGAAATCGTTAGCGGATCTGCCGATGTGGTTTCTGTGAAAGTGGAACTCTCCGGCTCGGATCGCCGGATGGAGAAATTTACCGTGGATATGAAACAGGACGGCGACGACGTATCTATTGACGGACGCTCCGGGGAGGAAGGATTTCTCCGCTGGAACACCGGATCATTCCATGTGCATTATGCCATTGTAATCCCCGAGCGCTATTCACTCAATGGGTCAACCGCGGGCGGCGATCTCAAATTTAAACGTCTGAACGGGACGATCCATTTTGAGACCAGCGGCGGCAATGTCTATGTTGATTCCTCGGAAGGTGCGTTCAATCTCTCCACATCGGGCGGGGATTTTCATGTGAACGGACTCAAAGGGGCGACCAAGATCGAAACATCCGGCGGGAATATCCATTGCGACAACATTGATGGAGATCTGTCGGCGGAGACGTCCGGCGGAGATCTCAAACTGAAGAATGTTGCGGGCAAATTGCACGGGGAGACTTCCGGCGGCAATGTCTCAGTGCGAATGCAGGGAGAGAACAAAGGGATCGATGTTCACACGTCCGGCGGCAATATCACGATCGAACTGCCGGCGCTCATCAAGGCTACTATCGATGCATCGACAAGCGGCGGTCGTGTCAAATGCGAGCTTCCCCTGATGTTGGAGGGCGAGATCGATAACTCCTCCATTCAGGGAACGATCAACGGCGGCGGTCCTCAGATAAAAGCCGAGACCTCCGGAGGAGACATTAAGATCATCAAGCTCAAATAAATCGATCGATGCGTTACACGAAAAATTGTTCGACTGCCGATGCGGGAATCCGCATCGGCAGTTTTCATTTACGGCCATGCAACGATGCCATGGCCGCTCCTATGGCATCCTGTGCCTTTCTGAATGGCGCTGGCGATCCGATGAAATTCTGCATCATGATGGAAAACGCAAGCATCTCGCTGTCTTGTGTACGGACGTACCCGGAGAGCGTGGTAACTCCTGAGAGAGTGCCGGTCTTTGCGTGCAGATTGTTCTCTGCTGCTGTTCCCTTCATGCGGTCGCTCAGCGTTCCATCCACTCCAGCTATCGGAAGGGAGATGAAAAAGATGTCGAAGATGTCCCGGTTGTGGTACATGCCGGTGAGGAGTTTCACAAAGGCTTCGGGAGCAATAAGATTGTAGTGCGAAACGCCTGATCCGTCCACCTGAAGAAACGACATCGAATCGATTCCCCAACCAGCCTGCACCTTGCGTACCATCGTAAGGCCGTTCTCTGAAGAACCCGGAGCGCCGACTGCAACGGCGCCGATGGTCTTGAGCGTATTCTCTGCGGACAAATTGTCCGACTGCTTGGTCAGGAACACCATCATGGAATCGATGGGCTGCAGATTGCATACGAGCGGAACGGCCCGCGGAGAAGTCCTGGCGAGACCGATCTTTCCCTGTACGACAATGCCGGCACGCGTGAGCGTCTCTCGCGTCAATGTGAGAAAATAGTTTTCCGGTGACAGGACGGTGATGAGTTCATGGCGGGGTTTTGATGAAGCTCTGAGATTTCCCGTCACTGTAATTGCATTTAATCGCTGGACGTACTTCCTTGAAATTTCCAGTGTGGATTTTGCCGTGTCAGAGACGGTTGTTGCACTATTTTCTAATGTAACGTACGCCGTTGCTGGTTCGATGGAAACAGTGACCGGATCTCCCGGATGTGTTCCCGGAGCGGCTTCAACGCGGATACAATTGCGATTGATGGAAAGGGCGGAAATGTAGGGCGCATCTACGGACGGCTCATCATCCCACATCCAGCCGTTTCCCCACCATTTGTCATCGAAGAAAGAAACGTCACCGATGATATCCCCTGTTATCACGTGGACTCCTTTTTTGGCGAGGCCCGCGATCATGGAATCAAGAAGCGCGGAATTGAAATCAGGATCGCCGCTCCCTTTGACGTACAAATTGCCGACTACGGTTCCATCCGTACTGACAGAATCCGCGAGCATCTCTGTTGCAAATGAATAACCAGTGCCCAGGACCTTGAGTGCGGTGGTTGTGGTGAAGAGTTTTGTGGTCGACGCCGGCCGAAGCAAGATTGAGGCATTGCGCTCATAGAGAACTTCGTCGTTGTCCAGCGAGACGATCTTAATTCCTGTGATGGTCGCGTGGAATGCCGGATCATTGAGAATAGTCTCCACCTCGTAGCGGAACTGCCGGGTTGCCACTTCGGAAGCCGTTTGGGCACAAAGGGAAGTGGCGAGCGAAAATGCAATTGCATAAAAAAATGTACGAAAAAGTTTCGAATTCATGATGGGCTCCTTTTCTGAATGTAGTGTCAATGTAGAGAAAAAAGATCGGTGGAACAAGATTTCTTGCAATTCAAAGCGTATTTGCTATCTTTTACAAGACGAAATTACTCAGCGTCATCATAACCTCGTCGGAACGCTTCGGCTTCGCTACTAATGACAGGCATCTCCAGTCGTTGGGCATTGTCATTCTGAGCCCGGCGTTTTTTGCCGGGGCGAAGAATCCATTCTTTGATGGGAAATGGATTCTTCACTTCGCTTCGCTCCGTTCAGAATGACATTTTGCACTTTTGTCAATTTCCTAAAGGACAAAGACAACGTCTTCGGGTTACCCTCGGGGTGACGAAAACAGGAACACAGAGCAGAGTTAATACCGCATGGTCAATATGGAAAAAAGCATTACCATTCTGGCAATTGAGACATCGTGTGATGAAACATCGGTCGCCGTGCTGTGCGATGGTGCACTCCTGTCAAATATCGTGTCCTCACAGATTGTGCATGACACGTATGGTGGCGTCGTTCCGGAGCTCGCATCGAGAGCACATCAGAAATTAATTATCCCCATCGTGAATGAGGCGATGGCAAAGGCTGGTATCACTTCGTCTGACATTACCGCCATTGGTGGAGTATATGGCCCGGGATTGATGGGCTCCCTTCTGGTGGGATTGAATTTTGGAAAATCGTACGCCTATGCCCTGAAGCTGCCCTTTATCGGTGTCAATCATATGGAAGCTCATATCTATTCCAATTTTATCACTGAACCGGCTCCCCAATTTCCATTTCTTTGTCTGACAGTCTCCGGCGGCCATACGCAGTTAGTGTTTGTCCGGCGGGATTTTGAGTTTGAAGTGATCGGCGAAACGCGTGACGATGCGGCGGGTGAAGCATTTGACAAGGTGGCTAAGATGCTCGGCCTTGGATATCCCGGCGGGCCGCGCGTGGATAAACTCGCACGGTCAGGAAATCCTGAGGCGATCAAATTTCCGAGATCGTTTTTGCCGGGCGACCGGTTTGGATTCAGCTTCAGCGGAATCAAGACGTCGGTCCTTTATTATCTGCGCGACAATGGACTTGCCAACACGACAATCCCGGAAAAATTGCTTGCGGATATCTGCGCCAGCTTCCAGGCGGCCGTGGTGGATGTGCTGACAGAAAAAACGCTGGACGCAGCCGCCTATCTCGGGGTGAAGGATATTGCTGTCGCAGGAGGTGTGTCGGCCAACTCGGGTTTGAGAACGACGCTGACGGCACGCGCGGCAAAAAAGAATTGTCGTGTCTTCGTTCCGCCATTCGAATATTGTACGGACAATGGTGCAATGATTGCATTAACTGCATACAGAAAGTACCTCGCCGGATATCGCTCAGCGCTTTCGCAAACCGCTATCCCGTATCTCTCACTTGGCGAAGCCATCGGAGGAAACGCTCGTGGATGATTCCATGGATACCTGGCGCGATTTGATAGATGAACTCGACCGTAAGCTCGTTGATCTTCTCAATGAGCGGGCGCATTATGCCGATGAGATCGGGAAAATTAAAGAACGGCTTGGCTTGGAGGCGTACTCGCCGCGGCGCGAAGAAGCCGTGCTCCGAAATGTGATGGACCACAATAAAGGACCACTGAGTTCGGCTGCGCTTCGCAGGCTCTTCGAGCGCATCATCGATGAATCCAGAAAGCTTGAACGCGAGGCCATGAATGAGCGGAAAAAGACGCCTTCTCACCGGTAGAATACTCATTTTTCTTTTTCTTGCTGCGGGGGCCGCTATTCTGCTCCATTGCACGCTGTGGGAGAAAAATGAATTCACACCGTCTCCCAGGAGTGTAATTATCGGACGGGGTGAAGGGCTTGCCCAGGTAGCCCAGAAATTCCGCGATGCCGGTATTATCAACAATCCCTTCCTTTTCAAACTCGCCGGCCGTATACTGGGCTCTGCCGGAAAAATCCGACCCGGCAAGTATTCCTTCATCAGCAGGAAATCAAATCTCGAACTCCTGGCCGACATCACAGAAGGAAAATCTTTTGCCTATCCGTCCGTTACACTTTATGAAGGAATTCGTGCCTCGCAGATCGCACATCTTCTGCATGATCAAGCAGGGATTGATTCCGCAAAATTCATGACGGCGGTCGCAGATACGTCCCTGATCGAGATTGCCGGACACGATGCCGTGTCGCTGGAAGGATTTCTGATGCCGGATACCTATGAATTTGCATGGCAGACTGATGAACGTGTCGTTGCAAAGCGTTTGCTCGCACAATTCAGAGAGTTCTTTGTTGATAGTCTGCAACGCCGGGTGCATGTGCTCGGCTATTCGATTCGTGAGATTCTCACCATCGCTTCTATCGTTGAAGGGGAGACGCGGCTCGATGCGGAGCGCCCCATCGTCGCAGGCCTCTACTACAACCGGCTGAAGAAGAGGATGAGGCTCGAAGCGGATCCGACGATTCGTTATCTTCTCCCGAACGGGACGCATCGCATTCACTTCAACGATCTTGATATCGAATCCCCGTACAACACTTACCGCAATTATGGGTTGCCGCCGACACCCATCAATAATCCGGGGAGAAATTCCATCCTGGCCGCGCTGTATCCTGCCCGGCATTCCTATCTGTATTTTGTTGCCGACGGGAAGGGCGGGCACCGGTTTTCAAAGACCTTCGATGAACATAAGCAGAATGTGAGGCTCTATCGAAAAGCCAGAGCCGCCGCCCAGCGAGCGGAGGGGTAGAGCCAAATTCTCTTGCAAATCAGCCGAATTCTCATTATCTTTACCCCACTATAAATGTTTGGAAACCGGAGGATTTTGATGAAAAAAGCCATTCACCCTGACTATAAAAAGGCCGTTGTCTCCTGTATTTGCGGCAGCACTTTTGAAACCCGTTCGACCGTCGGCAATATCCACGTCGAAATTTGCGCAGCCTGCCATCCATATTACACCGGAAAGCAGAAGCTCGTTGACTCTGCCGGACGTGTGGAGCGCTTCAATAGAAAGTATGGGAAAAAGGCATCCGTGGTCGAACCAGCACCAGTGGCCGAACCGGCAGCGTAATGCGGCGGTGACACGCATCGTACCATTGCGTTAAGTTCGCAGCAAATGTAAAACGGAATGTATGATGGATGCATTCCGTTTTTTTATCCACCTCATTGACCGGTGACCGCATGCCGACGCAGATTTGCATCTTTGAAGACAACTGCGCGACGCAGTTCCTTCCGTTGGTGTATTTCCGCCCCGTCTACAATCTCATTTGTGGAATGTCAAGCCTGGGGGAGAAGATCGTCTCTTCGTATCCCGGTGCACCGGTGACTCTTCACATTCGGCCGTACCTCGAGCCTCTGTTCAAAGCACGCTATCCACAATTCAGAATTAATGAACTGATGGCAGACTCGGTGCTCTTCGTAAACGGGAGAGTCATCGCCGGCTCTGACCTTGCATCAAAAATTCCCCTCGAAGGTCCTGCCGAAACAGTCTACTACTCCGGCAAAAATATTGTCGCCGCCCGGCTGAGTGGAACACTTCTCGAAGAACTCAAACAGCGTCCTGCCGGGATTGCATCCATCGGAGAAATCGATGGTATGCAGCGCGTGCAGGTGGATGTGCATCTGGTGGAATATCCATGGGACTTGATCAACCGACTCCATGAACAGATGGAAATCGATTTCCGCCGCAAGCTGAAATCTCTGAAGGGCAAACAGATCAAGGGGAAGGTGTACGCCGGCTGCCATCTTCTCAACAAGAAGAACATCGTCATCGACGCCGGATCTGTGGTGAAGCCCGGGGTTGTCATCGATGCGGAAAATGGCCCCGTGTACCTCGGTAAGAATGTGACAATCATGCCGCATGCAACTATCGTTGGCCCGGTGCACATCGGCGATGGATCGATCGTCAAGATCGGTGCGCAGGTATATGGCGAGACGTACCTTGGCCGCGTGTGCAAAGTGGGAGGGGAAATTGCAGAATCGGTGATGCATGCGTATGCCAACAAGCAGCATGAAGGATTTCTGGGTCACTCCTACCTCGGAGCATGGGTGAATCTGGGTGCAGGAACAACCAACAGCGATCTGAAGAACAACTACAGTACGGTGAAAGTGCAGATCGGTGCCGGTACCATCGACAGCGGTTCTGTTTTTGTAGGTGCAACCATCGGTGATCATACCAAGAGCGCGATCAATACAGTCTTCAATAGCGGAACTGTTGTGGGTGTTTCCAGCAATGTTTTCGGTTCCGGTTTTCCCCCAAAGTTTATTCCATCGTTCTCCTGGGGTGGGGCAGGTGAAGCATTTGCCACGTACTCCTTCGACCGTGCGCTTGAAGTGGCAGAGCGCGTGATGCAGCGGCGCGGTGTGGCTATGGTTGAGGAAGAACGAAAACTCTTTCAGACGATTTTTGAAATGACAACTGACGATCGCAGGCGGCTGCGGATGCCGCAGTAGTGCGACAGAAAATAGGATTGCATGGCAGACTTTGATATCGACGACAGACCGTTACTCTTTCATGGAGTACGCGGGAATGCAGTAAAGATCCTGAATCGTGTGGAACGTACCGATGCGTATCTCGACAAGCTGCTCGAGGCGGAGTTCCGTTCCAGCGAAATCAACGATCTGGACAAATCACTGCTCAACGAGCTCGTACACGGCGTGCTGCGCTGGCAGATGAAACTCGACTGGGTGCTGAACGGATTTTTCCACGGCAACTTCACCAAGTCCGAAGCGACGGTAAAGAACGCTCTGCGCATAGCGCTCTACCAGATTATGTTTCTGGACAAGATACCCCACCATGCGGCGGTCAATGAAGCTGTGGAATTCGTGAAGCGGATACGCGGTGAAAAAGCGGGCAATTTGGTCAATGCCGTGCTTCGCAATATCCTTCGCAATATTGATGCGATCCATTATCCTGATGTGACGATTGACGCGGTTCAGTATCTGGCGATTATGTATTCCCATCCGGTGTGGCTCGTGCGCCGCTGGGTCAATCGTTTTGGATATGCCGAAGCGGACAAACTGCTTCAGGCGAACAACCGCAAGCCGGTGCTTTCGCTGCGTATTAACACGATGAAAACCGATGTCGAAGCGTTTCTCGGGCATCTCTCCTCGCAGAATATCGCTTTCGACCGGTCCCGCTTTCTCGACAATTTTGTCACAACAGCCAACTTGTCGAATCTTACGCAATCGGAGCTTTTCAAACAGGGATATTTTTCCGTTCAGGACGAGAGTGCCGGCATAGCCTGCAAATTGCTCGACCCGAAACCGGGAGAGAGAATTATCGACCTCTGTGCGGCGCCCGGAGGGAAGACGGCATACATCGGCGAGGTGTTGAAAAATTCCGGGCACATCGATGCGGTGGACAAATACCAGTCGCGCCTGTCGCTGGTTGCGAAGGGCTGCGAGCGGCTTGGAATTGAAAATGTCACCTGTCATGCCGCGGACGCATGCACATTTGAAGCCGGGCAGGCGGATAAAGTGCTGCTGGACGCTCCCTGCTCCGGATTTGGTGTTCTGGCAAAAAAACCGGATATCAAGCTCAAGCGCGAATCGAAGGATATCAAACAACTGACGGATCTGCAGGGAGAACTGATAGATCACGCCGCGTCGCTCGTAAAATCCGGAGGTGCTTTGGTGTACTCCACGTGCACGATCGAACCGGAAGAAAATTTTTCAGTGGCGAGAACATTTCTTTCAAACCATCCCGAGTTTTCCATCGACTCGGCCAAGAATTACGTGCACTCTTCATTGGTGCATAATGACGGATACGTCGAGACGTTTCCCCATCGGCACGGAATGGACGGGTCATTCTCGATTCGATTGATCAAAGATGTCGAAGCGATCCAGAGCAACACTCCCATTGTAGAACCATCTTAGAGGATGAAATGAACTATATCGATCTGGTAACCGCAGAAGTCTCGCGGATCCGCGAGGCTAATACGTTCAAATGTGAAACGCCGCTGGAATCAGCACAGGATGGTATCGTGGTTGTCAATGGCAAGAAGGTGGTGATGCTTGCCGCAAACAATTACCTCGGGATGTCCAATCATCCGGCAATACGCAAAGCGGCAATTGAAGGGATTAAAGAATTCGGATATGGCGTTGCGTCGGTGAGATTCATTTGCGGAACGCAGACTATCCACCTGGAACTCGAAAAGAAGATTTCAAAATTCCTTGGGATGGAAGATACCATCCTCTTTTCGTCCTGCTTCGCTGCCAATGAAGGGTTTTTCGCATCGCTTACGAACGAGAAACTCGGGATGACCGAGTACATGGATGCCATTTATACCGACAAGTTGAATCATGCCAGTATCATCGACGGCATCCGTCTGTGCAAGTCGGAAACGACAGAGAAAAAAATCTACAATCACGCGGATGTGGCACATCTTGAACAACTATTGGAAGCAGATAAAGAAAAAGATTTCCGGATACGAATCATTGCGACGGACGGTGTCTTCAGCATGGAAGGCGATCTCGCACCCTTGGCACAGCTTGTTGACGTTGCAAAGAAGTACGGAGCGATTCTCTTTGTTGATGATTCCCATGCCGTCGGCGTGTGCGGCAAGCGCGGGCGTGGAACGCCCGAAGCGTGCGATGTTCACGGAAAGATCGATGTCATGACAGGCACGCTCGGCAAAGCGATCGGCGGGGCAGCCGGCGGTTACATCAGCGGCAAAAAAGAACTGGTCGCCTATCTCCGCCAGAAGTCGCGTCCGTACACTTTCTCCAACTCGTTGCCGCCGGCAATCGTCTGCGCATGCATGGCCGCATTCGATCTGTTGACAAAAAATCTGTCGCTCGTCACCAAGTTGCATAACAATACCGCCTACTTCCGGAAAGAAATCAAAGCCCTCGGCTTCACCATCCTGGAAGGAACACATCCGATTGTACCGATCATGCTCGGCGAGGCGTCGCTGGCACAGGATATGAGCACAGCGCTCCTGAAGGCGGGCGTGTACATCAAAGGGCTCTGGTTCCCCGTGGTTCCGAAAGGAGAAGCGCGGCTGCGAACGCAGATTTCGGCGGCATTGTCCAAAAAGGACATCGATCGCGCTCTGGACGCATTTGAGCACGTCGGCAAAAAATTCAAAGTGATTTGATCTTGGCGGGATGGCATGGCGACCCACGCAAAACAGCGCTACATCTTTATCGATCTTCTCCGCTTCATCGCAGTGATCGCCATGTTGCAGGGCCATACCTTTGATGCGCTGCTTCGCGTTTCGATGAAACAGACGTGGCTCTTTGTTGTCTACGATTTCTTCCACGGATTTGTCGCCCCCGCATTTCTCTTCGCATCCGGCGTTGCGTTTGGTGTTTCCACTTTCCGCAAATGGGAATCCCATCTTTCCCTGAATAGCGTTGTGGCTCGGCGGGTCGGTCGTTTTGCGGGACTGACGCTCATCGGGTATGCTCTGCACCTTCCGTATTTTTCACTTACGAAGATTCTCACAGACAGCTCATTCAAGGAAATCGCCGCATTGTCACAGGTGGATGCACTACAGTGTATTGCACTCACATTGCTTTTTCTGCAGGCCGCTGTATTCCTCCTGCGGGAAAAAGAACGGTTGGCAGTGCTCGCCGCGTTCTGCGCAATCATCGTGATGATTGCCAGCCCGTTTCTGTGGACCCCTCACGCAACCGAGGGGATTCCCATCCCACTGGCATCGTTTCTAAACGGCAGCAATGGTTCCTGGTTTCCCATATTTCCCTGGTCATTTTACCTTTTCTGCGGTGTCGTCTTCGCATTTCTCTTCCTGCGCGCAAAAGAACATCACTACGATATGATTTTCATGACCCGGATCATATGGACTGGCGTGGCTCTGATACTTGCAGGATTGGCAACAGGGGAAGTGTTTCTGCATCTCTTTCCGGTGCATGACTTCTGGAAGGTCAATCCATCCGTTCTGTGGGGGCGGCTCGGACTTATATTGATAGCGACGTCGGCGCTTTACTTTTTTGAACAGTCGGTTCATATCACGTCCCGGATTCCCACTGTCATGGGAACAGAATCGCTCGTCATTTACATTCTGCATTTGATCATCCTCTATGGATCTGTCATGAACAACGGCTTGGGACAGACCATTGGGGGCACGCTTGGCATAGGGATGGCGGCACTGGTGTTTCTGCTGATGCTTTTTGCCATGTCCACCTTTGCATATGTCTGGAACGTCATCAAAAAGCGTTTTTATCGGGAATCTTTGTTGCTTAAGTTCGCGCTTGCAGCAACCTTTCTTTTCTATTTTATCACACGACCGTACTAAGTACCTATGAGCGCACAAAAACAGCGCTTTGTCTATATCGACCTTCTGCGTGGATGGGCCGGGCTGGTGATGATCGAAGTCCACGTGGTGAATGCCTTTCTCGATACAGCGTATCGCGATGCATCGTGGTTTAAAATACTCAACTTCATCAACGGGTTGGTCGCCCCGTCGTTCCTTTTTGTTGCCGGTTATTCCTTTGTCATAGTTGCACAGAGGAAGTGGGACAACTATCTTGCCATGGACCGTGTTTTTTGGAAACAGCTCCAGCGCATCGGACAAATCTGGCTGGTAGGGTATGCACTGCATGTCCCGTTCTTTTCTCTGCGGCGATTGATCTCCGCCGACTGGAACGAATGGCTGCCTTTCTGGAAAGTGGACGTGCTTCATTGCATCGCCGTGTCCCTGTTGCTTCTCCTGATGGTAGTGCTGATAGCGAGAACACAACGCCGGTTCTTCTATGCCGTTGCAGCGATGACGGCCGCTGTGATAGGATTGGCGCCATTTTTCTGGGGATCAAATCTGGAGACAGTTGTTCCGCTGCAGATCTTGCACTATTTTTCCGCTGCACACGGATCGCAATTTCCTCTTTTCCCATGGGCGGGCTTCGTGTTTTGCGGAGCTTTGACAGGATATGGTGCGTCTCTCTGGAGAACCAGGGAGCGGCTGCCGCAGTTTTTTAGAATGCTTCTTCCTCTGGGGATCCTTCTCGTTCTCCTGTCTCAGGCTGCTACGTGGCTGCCTTGGGATCTCTATCCGCCCCACAATTTCTGGCGCGCGAGTCCGCTGTTCTTCGGGATCCGGCTGGGCATTGTGCTCGTTCTGTTGTCCACTCTTTGGTATTGGGAGCAGGCGGCGAAATCGGGAAAGTCCATTGTCAGTGTTGCCGGTTCCGAATCATTGATCGTGTACGCTCTTCACCTGCTCGTGATCTACGGCCTCTTCTTTGATCACCGGAGCCTTTCATTCATCATCGGCCGGACATGCGGTATTCCAACCGTCATCGGCATCACCATCATACTTGTTGCTGCCATGGTTGTGCTCGCGTATGTGTGGAATACGCTGAAAAACAAAAATATGCGCTGGGCCAGAATCATCCAATACACATTTCTGGTGATCGCATTGTCGTCATTTATTTTCAACCCCCTATAGGTATCCTATGGAAATTGCAATTGTAATTCTTCTTTCCGCAATGATCATTCTGTTTGCGCTCCAATACTTCAAGCGTCCGCAGGCGCCCGCCGGTCCCGACAATGCTCTGTTGATGCAGCAGCAGCTCGACGGACTCCGTTCGGAGACAGCGCAGCATCTGGCCTCGCTCTCGGATGCCGTGGGAAGGAATATGAAGGATACTTCGGAACTTCTCTTTCAGAGCTTGCGGTCGACGACCGAACAAATTAACCAGCAGATGTCGGGTATGACGCAGACCGTGCAAAAGACAACGGAGCAGTTGAACCACCAGATGTCAGCGCAGACAGATACTATCGGCAACCGGCTCGACAACGCTGCCAAGGTGATTGGCGAATTGCAGAAGAGCCAGGGACAAATTCTCAAAGCTGGCGATGAGATACGATCTCTTGGCCAGAACATGTCCAAACTGGAAGAATTGCTCCGCGCACCGAAAATGCGCGGCGGGTTGGGAGAATTGCTGCTGGAAGATGTGCTCAAGCAAGTGCTTCCGGCAACTTCATATGCCACACAGTACCGTTTTCGCAGTGGGAATGCCGTGGATGCAGTGATCAAGACGGCGAATGGAATGATTCCGGTCGATTCCAAATTCCCTCTCGAAAATTTCCGGAAGGTGCTGGAGGTCGGAACGGATGCTGAAAAAAAAGTGCACTATAAAACGTTTGTGAACGACGTCAAGAAACATATCGATGCAATCGCGCAGAAATATATTTTGCCGGATGAAGGGACCTTCGAATTCGCCTTGATGTATATCCCCGCGGAAAATATCTACTACGAAACGATCATCAAAAATGAATTGTACGGGGAAGAAAACAATCTGTACAATTATGCGGTGAGCAAGCGGGTCTTCTCCGTCTCACCGAATACGTTTTATGCCCAGCTACAGGTGATTGCATTGGGATTCAAAGGAATGGAAGTGGAGAAAAGCGCGAAAGAAATCATGCAAAATCTTTCGCGCTTGAAAGGGGAGTTGGAAAAATTCAGGGAAGAATTCGATCTGGTCGGACGCCACGTGACCAATGCCGCCAACAAATATGGTGATGCTGTGAAGCGGCTGGAAAAATTTGAAGAGAAGCTGATCCAATCATCATCGGGTGCCGGGGATGGCAGCGTGCAGGGAGAGTTGATTCCCTAGGTCACGTTCGGAACTCCTGCCGCATACTTTTCCCGACGCCATTTTGTTGGGAAACCATTTGGCGTGATGATTCCATCTCCGCGGACGATCCGACCGAACTGTCATAATCCGACATGGTATTCGCACCCTGTATGGCACTCGCTTCCGACTTCGCCTCGTTATACCGCTTTACCGCTTCGTCACTGATGTCGATGGAGTCCGTCTTGTTCTGACCGGTGGACCTCATTTTCGTGATCTGCGCGGTGCGAGTGTGTACGGTCTGATAGGGATGCTGTGCAATCGGGACCGTGCTGCTTGCCGCCGTGAGGATGACATCCAGTTGTGACATATGGGTTCGTACTCCTTTCAAGGGGGATGTTGTGGAATCCACCCATATGTAGTATCGGCACCTCCGTTGGGAATCTTTAGCCCTAAGACCTGCCTTTTTCGGCTCGCAGAGTGTCGATTGTTTCCACCGCGTGACGCAGGTGCGGAATGACGATACTGCCGCCGACGATAAGGGCGACATTGAGGGCATCGTGCAATTCCGCATCATCCCAGCCGGCATCCATGCACTGAATCAGGTGGTAATCGATGCAATCATTGCAGCGTAGAACTGCAGAGGCGACAAGACCAAGCAATTCCTTCGTCTTGCCATCAAGTGCGGCATCCTTATAGGCCGCCGTATCAAGATTGAAAAAGCGCTTGATCCCAAGGTGATCGATCTGGCCGATTCTGTCGTTCATGCGCGTCCGGTAGGAGCGGAAATCGTCTAGTTTTGTGTTCATCTCTCTTCTCTGGTTATTGTCATGCCAATGTAAGGAGTTCCGTTCGTTCTCGCAACCGTACGGCCGCTTTTTCTCCCTCTGCCGAGTACAACTCCGGAGATCCGGAATGGCAGGAAAGTCGGTCGTTTGGTTGAATCATCGCTTGACATGATAGACGTATTCTCTTAAATTGAACGCGTGTAATTGTCCGGGAACTTCTGTATCTTTTGCAGAGCCCAATTATCTATGACTACGGAGGCCCAGCGCCATGCCAAACATGAATCTGAAAGGCGATGCGGGAAAACCTGCTGCGAAACCGGTTGTTGAATCGCCAAGGATACAATCGTCCGAGGGAGGAGCAATGAAGACCATTCTTGTCCTTCTGTTTGTCGTCGTGATCCTTGGCGGCGCTGCTTTCTTCCTGAACAAGGCGGGAATTATCAAACTGTGGGGAAAGAAGCCGGTGCAGCAGGCGGTCGTTCAGCAGATCGAATTCGCTGATTCATCAGAAGTCCTCGCACAAGCCGACACGGCCGGCATGGTGCAATTCTCCGGCAAAGGGGGAGCAAAGACGCAACAGGCTCCGGCAAAAGCAAAGCAGGAAAAACAGCAACCCGCTTCGAAGAAAAATGCTTCTGTGCCGCCGCCTGCAAAACTGGCAATGGCGGCACCGTCAAAGCAATCAGCTCCGGCATCTGAAAAACAAAAAGCTCCTGCTCCAAAGCAGCAGCCGGCAGCGAATGCCGCACTCGGGACGGGCCCGTACAGTATTCAACTTTCTTCCTGGGCAAGTCGCGAAAAAGCGGAAATGGAAGTTGAAGCACTCAAGCAAAAAGGCCATCCCGCTTTCATGCAGGAAGGATTCGTCTCCGGCCTGGGCCATCGCCATCGCGTGAATGTTGGACGCTTCTCGTCGGAAGCAGCCGCACAGGAGTTTGCAAAGAAATTGGTCGGACAGGTTTCGGGGGGATATCTCATCGTGCAGATCGGAAATTAGTATGATCGTTGTTGACCTCTTCCTGCGCGGTGGTATTGCGATGTGGCCGGTGCTGTTCTGTCTGATCGTTACACTCATGGTGACCGTCGAACGGATGGCTTTTCTGCGCCGTTCCCATTTCGACGGGAAACAACTCTCGTTGAAAATCCGCAGTCTGCTTTCCCGCAACGATGCAACGGCAGCAGCGGATGCGTGTACCTACAGCGAACTTCCCATTGCCAGAATATTCAAGCGGGCCATTGTGCGCTTTTCCGCGGGTCGTGCGGAAATGAGAGCCGCCGCGTCCATCGCCGTTCGGGAAGAATCCATCCGGATGCAGCAGGGAATCGATGTGCTGGCGAGCATGGCGATTGCCGCGCCTGTTCTTGGTCTGCTCGGTACGACTATAAATTTATACCTTGCACTGCAGGCTGTGGAACGATTGGGTGGAACGATGACGGTGGTCTTCATGGCCAGTGAGATACGCGAAGCAATGATGGCGGGCATCTTTGGCATTAGCGCCGGTTTCATTTCTTTTGTATCGTATCGCTACGGTGCGGGAAGAACGCGGGAACGGCTGCTCGAGTGCGAGCAGAGTATCGAAGAACTCTTGGAGGGAGAATATCCCGTTTCCGTAACGCAGCCTGCGGCTTCGGAGAAACCTGTCGTGGAGAAAACCGCGCCCGCACCGGAACGCCCGCGAAATACAAAAACCGTATTTTCAGATGAAGACGAATTTTTCGAAGTGAAACACTGAGCAGTCAACTCTTCTTCCGCAATCCCCTCAAGTAGAGATAATAGAAACATCCCTCACCGATGGTCAAGAGCGCGAGGCCCATCATATCCCTCGTGAACCAGATCCCCAGTCCTTTTTCCGAGATCACCATTTTCAGGAGAAAGGCCGCGATGCTCCATCCTACGGAAAAAAGGATTGCCATGAAGACAACGGCAAGAACTCCCGCCTTCATGTCTTCTTCCTGATATTGATGCGTGAATGCTGCGGTGAATGCAATAACGTGGAGATAAAAGAGGAGTAGTGCGATCATACGTTAGTACGCATCCTCGCCGAAAATGACGGCGTGAATTGTTTTGAGGATTATTTTCAAATCGAACACCAGCGACCAGTTTTCAATATAGTAGATATCGTATTTGGTGCGATCTTCGATGGGAGCATTGCCTCTCAGCCCATTGACTTGTGCCCAGCCGGTCATTCCAGTTTTCATGCGGTGGCGTTCCAGGTAGCGTGGAATTTTGTGCCGGAATTGTTCGACGAAATACGGTCGTTCCGGCCGCGGACCGACCACGCTCATGTGTCCCATCAATACATTGAAAAACTGGGGAAGTTCGTCCAAACTGGTGCGGCGCAGCAGTTTGCCGATGCCAAAGGTCCGGTTATCATCCTTTGTTGCGCGTACCGGCCCGGTTGTCGCTTCGGCATCGGGACGCATGGTGCGAAATTTATAAAGAGGGAATTTGACTCCGTCCAATCCGATTCTTTCCTGTGCGAACAGCACCGGCCCGCGTGAGCTGAGTTTCACGAGTGCCGCGATAATCACCAGGAGGGGAGAAATGCAGGTCAAGAGAAGGGTAGAAAAGATGATATCAAATGTCCGTTTCGTGATTCTGTTCCAGGTGTTCAGCGGAATCTCCCGAATGCGGATCAGCGGAATTCCTTCCATATCCTGAATGCGGACGTTGCTTGTCATCAGGTCGAGGAGGTCCGGCACCATCATCAATTCGATATTCTTTCCCTCGATGTCGCGCATTAAATCGAGAAGCTGCGGATGCTCTTTGTAGGTCAGCGCAATGAACGCCGCCTGAATGCGTTGCGGGCCCAGGTCTTCACGCAGCCCTTTGACCGGTCCCAGATGTTTCGCCTGGGACAAGGGATTCGCCTCTGATGCCGAATCGTCCGCATAGTAGCCAAGAATGTGATAACCCAGGTTTTTCTTTTGGGTGAGCAAGGTATAGATCGCCGTTGCTGTTTCATTATTGCCGACGATGACCACTGTTTTCAATTCCTTGCCGTGTCGGTACAGCCACTGCTCAAAGAGCATGAGAAGATAGCGGCCGATCGTCACCGTGATAATCGACACGATCCAGAGAAGGATGAAAACACCGCGTGAGAAGGAAAAGCCTCGATAGAAGAACGTCGCGCTCATCACCGCCAGGAGGCCGATACTTATCACACGGACGATAGCAAAAAACTCGTCACTCAGGTGTGAATTACGCCGCGCGCCGTACATTCTGCGCGACTTGAAGAAGAAGATCCAAAGCAGGATGAAGACGCATGAACTCCAGATATAGTCCGTAATCGGCGGGATGCCCAGCGTTATCTCAAAAACCGATGTAAGGGGAGAGAAAAAACGCAGCCAGTAGGAAAGAAGAAATGCCGCTTCGATGGCGAAAACGTCAGAAATAACCGCCATCAAGGGTATCAAGAAATCGTCGCGTCGTTGGTTGGTCATGGCGTGAACAATATATTGAAATAGAGTATGTATTTCAATTGAAAATCGGCTCTCGATTTAGTATTTTCATGCTCGACAAATCAGAAGGGAGCATCACAATGTCCACTTTCGGCCATTTTTCAAACGATGATCGGGAATTTGTCATTACTAATCCACGGACACCAAGTCCGTGGGTCAATTATATGTGGAATCATGCCGGCTATGCCGGACTCGTCAGCCATTGCGGCGGCGGTTATTCGTATTTTATTTCACCGCGCGACAACCGGCTGACGCGCTTCCGATACAACGCGCTTCCGTGGGACCAACCGGGCCGGTATGTATATGTGCGCGATGCCGAATCGGGGAAATATTGGTCATTAAGCTGGGGACCGACACATGATGCCCCATATTCTTTCTATGAATGCCGGCATGGCCAAGGATACACGGCTATCACGACGGAAGCGGAAGAGATCCGTGGAACGATCACGTATTTCGTTCCGCCCGACGACGCGGCCGAAGTGTGGCTCATGTCACTGAAAAACAATTCGCATCGTGAGCGCACGCTTGATGTTTTTTCCTACGTGGAATTGCTGATGGGAAATGCGTTGAATGATCTCATCAATCAATGCAATGACAAGCACTTCAGCGACGTGTATTTCAACGATGAGATAGGAGGTTTGCTCTGTTCGTTCCAGGTGAGGACCCCGGACGCAGACTTCGACGCCATGATTAATATGTGGAATAGGTATCAAACGGCGGTCACGTTCGATATGGCACGCAACGCCGGCTATTACAATGGCGGATTGCTCTTTGGCATCGGCATTCGCGATCAGATGCAGGATATGTGGGGCTCGCTCATGTCGGAACCGGGCCGTGTACGCGAGAGAATTCTCGAGGTTGCCGGATATCAATTTGCAGACGGCAGCACGCTTCACAATTTTTTCAGAATCTCACACACTGGCGAAAAGACCGGACATTCCGACACGCCGCTTTGGCTTCCGCTCGGAATTGTAATGTACCTGAAAGAGACGGGGGATTTCGATATTCTCAAAGAAGTTGTTTCGTACTACGACAAAGGCAAAGGATCGCTCGAACAGCATCTCTGCCGGGCACTCGACTATTCGATCAGCCAGTTGACGAAACGGAATCTTCCTAAATTCGGCCCGGGCGATTGGAACGATACGCTGGATTACGTCGGTCGCGGTGGCAAAGGGGAAACGGTCTGGGGTGCCGGTTTGTTTTCCATTCTCAACGATTGCTCAACGTGAAACTGTCATATCCCGTTTTAACCGGGCTGTCATGCCCGTCCAGAGGATCCTTTGGACGGGAATGACACGCTAAATAGTACTCGCTGAAATATTATTCATATTGTCATTGCGAGGCGTTTTTTGCCGAAGCAATCTTAAAAATTTGATGGAAAGATTGATTCGCTCATAAAAACCTTTCGCTCGCAATGACTTTTTCAGTGAGAACGAAATAGTCCGTCGAGCAATTACAATACTCTTTTCTATTATGACTTTGTGGGGTGGTGACTTCGTGGTGGCACATCGCAATCAAATTTCCAAATACGAGATTTACATCCAGCCGTTCTGCAAATACCAGGAAACGGTTTCCCTGACACCGTCGGCAAGTTCAACTTCCTGCTTATAGACGAGCATTTCCTTCGCCTTGCTGACATCGCACGTCCAGTAATCCTGCACCATGTCCCGTCCTTTTTCAAAATTGAGAACGGACGGTTTTTTGCTGAAGCGCGAGAACGCACCGGCAGTGGCGGCAACCACATAAACGAGCGGCTCCGGCACTCGAACACGCAGAGCCTTTTTCTTCATCACTTCCTTTGACGTATCCCCGATCTCAATCCATGAATAGCGTTTTTCACTGGAGATGAAGAAAATGTGGCCGGCGGCTTCCGCTTTTTCTCCCGCGAGCACGATACCGCTGACAAGATCTGTCGAATGGACAAGGCTGACAATTTTGTTGCGAAATCCCACCACCGGTTCGAGACCTTTATAGATCGTCTTGAAGAAATCGAATGTCGCCGGATCACGCGGGCCGTACACCGCCGAAGGGCGGACGATCGTGATGGGAAGCTTGTCCGCAAAACCCAGCACCACTTTTTCCGCTTCCATTTTACTTTTCCCATAGGTTGTGATGGGATGATACGGAGCGGTTTCGTCGATCGGTTGTTCACTCACGGAAGGCCCGACCGCCGCCTGGCTGCTGACATGAAGAAATTTTTTGACTGTTGGATTGACGCGTGCCACAATTTCAATCAAGTTCCTGGATGCGTCGCGATTGCCTCGATAGAATCCATCTTTCGAATGGGACGCAACGACCCCGGCGACATGATAAACGTAGTCCACTCCGGCGACGGCCTTTTCGAGCACAGGAGTGGAAAAAAGATCACCATGATAAAATTCCACAGGAAGGTTCTGCAGATATCCTTTCTGTTGCGGATTGCGGATGAGGCAGCGGACGGTATAGCCGCGTGCCAGAAGACGCTCGACGACGTGGCTTCCGATAAATCCGGTGCCGCCGGTGACAAAAGCTGTTTTTGGGGATGATTCAGGCATATTCTTCCGGTTGACTTTTTTTTGACGATAGAGTATATTGAAATCGCCTCAAAGAAGCAATGTTACCATATGTGAACTTCACTATTTGGCTTTAAGATAAGGAGCCACTTTGGATCTATTTGATAAATGTACTAATTTCACGCTTGCTGACGAAGTAAAGCAAAAGGGAGTATATCCGTACTTCCGCGCCATTCAGGCCAATGAAGGCCCGGTGGTTCAAATGGAAGGCCGCCAGGTTATTATGGCCGGCTCTAACAATTATCTGGGATTGACTGCCCATCCGAAAGTGAAAGAGGCTGCGGAAAAAGCAATCGCGAAATACGGTACCGGCTGCTCCGGATCCCGCTATCTGACAGGCACGCTCGATTTGCACATCGAACTCGAAGCGCGCCTGGCGAAATTTCTGGACAAAGAAGATTGTCTCCTCTTTAGCACCGGATTTCAAACGGCACAGGGAATTATTCCGACACTGGTGCAGCGCGGCGAGTATGTTCTTTCGGACAAGGACAATCACGCTTGTATCGTCGCGGGAAATCTCGTGACCGCCGGCATGCAGGCGGAAGTGATCCGCTTCAAGCATAACGACATGACGCATCTCGAGACGATGATTTCCAAGCTGCCGCTCGATGCCGGGAAACTTATTGTGTCCGATGGTATTTTTAGCACGTCCGGTGAAGTTGTGAATTTGCCCGACCTCGTCGTCGTTGCCAGAAAATACAATGCCCGCATTTTGATCGATGATGCGCATGCGACCGGCGTCATCGGAAAAGGCGGACGGGGAACTGCAAGCCATTTCGGATTGGATAAGGAAGTCGATATGACGATGGGAACGTTCAGCAAAACGTTCGCATCGTTGGGCGGTTTTGTTGTCGGTACCCGTGCCGTAGTCAACTATCTGAAGCACAACGCCCCGGCGCTTATTTACAGCGCAAGCCCGACTCCTGCATCGGTGGCGTCCGCACTTGCCGCGCTCGACATTTTGGAGAAAGAGCCGGAACGTATTGCCAGGCTGCAATACAACGCAAGAAAGATGCGAGAAGGATTCAAGTCTCTCGGGTTCCGCATTATTGACGGCCATGATTCGGCGATCGTGCCCGTGATCATCGGAGACACGGAAAAGACGCTTATTTTCTGGCGCCAGCTCTATGATGCGGGTGTATTCGTAAATGCATTTGTGCGTCCGGGAGTGCCTCCAGGATTGGAGATGCTCCGCACCAGCTACATGGCAACACATGAAGACGTTCACCTTGACAAGATTCTGGAAATTTTCGGTTCAATAGGCAAGCAGTTGGGTGTCATTAACTGAGGAATATGACAAAGCCACGCTGCAGAAATAGACGTGGCTTTTTTATCAAAGGAAGCGGCTATGGGTCCCCTGACAATCACAACAGTACGTACTGCCAAAGATGAAATGCGGTTCATCAAATTTCTCTGGGATATTTATCGCGATGATCCGAACTGGGTGGCGCCACTTATTATGGACCGAAAAAAACTCATCAACAGAAAAAAAAATCCTTTTTATAAACATTCAGACATGGAATTGTTCCTTGCCGAGCGCGATGGAAAGATCGTCGGACGTATCGGCGCAATTGTGAATCACAATCACAACAAGGAGCATGGCGACAAGGTCGGATTCTTCGGATTTTTTGAATGCATCAATGATCAACAGGTGGCAAATAGTCTTTTTGATGAAGCGAAAAAATTCGTCGTGTCCAAAGGTATGACGGCCATGCGTGGGCCCGCGAATCCCTCCGTGAATGATGAATATGGTTTGCTGGTCGACGGTTTTGACGGCCCTCCGGTGGTATTGATGACGTACAATCCGCCGTACTATGCGGCGTTGATTGAAGGGTACGGACTAAAGAAAGAAAAGGATCTGTATGCGTACCTTCTGGCGCAGGCAACCGTCTACTCCGAGCGAATGACGCGTTTCAATGAGGTCGTGAAACAGCGGGAACAGATCACTTTCCGCGGCGTCAACATGAAGGATTTCGACGGCGAAGTCAAACGGATCAAGGAAGTGTACAACAAAGCATGGTCGCGAAACTGGGGCGCGGTTCCGATGACGGATGAAGAATTTGACGCGCTCGCGGCTGACTTGAAACAGGTCATCGTACCGGAACTCATCATCATGGCGGAATCAAAGGGTGAACTGATCGGTTTTGCGCTCTCGCTTCCCGACATCAATGTCCCCTTGAAGTTCAACAAGTCGGGCGGATTGTTGACGGGCCTCTATCATCTGATGACGAAGAAAAAGCTTATCGATTTGGTCCGCATTATCGTGCTGGGCGTCGTGCCCGAGCATCAGCGTTCGGGAGCGGCGGGCGCACTATTCTATGAGACCGCCCGGGTTGCAAAGGGATTAGGATATGGGTATGGCGAGGCGAGCTGGGTGCTGGAAGACAATATTATGATGAACCGTGCGGCAGAAATGATGAATGGAAAACGGTATAGAACGTACCGCATCTATCAAATGGATGTTGCATAGAAACCGATCGATCGTATCACATCTAACGGGAAAACACCTATGGCGGTAAAAAAGGTTGAAAAAATCTGGATGAACGGGAAACTGATCCCGTGGGACGATGCAAAAATCCACATCCTCTCTCATGTGATTCACTACGGCAGCAGCTGGTTCGAAGGAATCCGCTGCTACGATACGAAAAAGGGATCCGGCATTTTCCGGCTGGATAAACATATCGACCGGATGATCGATTCTGCAAAAATGTACCGCTCCGCTATACCCTTCACGAAACAGCAGATTGAAGAAGGGATCAAGGAAACGATCAAGGCAAACAATCTGAAATCCTGCTATATCCGTCCGATTGCCTACCGCGGATACGGTGACGTCGGCGTGAATCCGCTCGGATGTCCGGTGGATGTCAGTATTGCCGTCTGGGAATGGGGCAAATATCTCGGAGCCGATGCTCTCGAGACCGGGATCGACGTGCGCGTCGCGTCCTGGTCGCGTTCTGCACCGAATACCCTTCCCGCAATGGCGAAAGCGGGTGGCAACTACCTTAATTCGCAGTTGATCAAGCTGGAAGCGCTCGCGGACGGGTATGTTGAAGGTATTGCATTGAACCCTGCCGGCTACATCAGCGAAGGCAGCGGCGAAAATATTTTTATCGTTCGCGACGGTATCATGTATACACCGCCGCTCATCGACGCGCTGCTTCCCGGCATCACACGCGCGTCTGTGATAACGCTGGCAGCAGACGCGGGTTTCGAAGTAAAGGAAATGCACATTCCGCGAGAGATGCTCTACATCGCGGAAGAAGTATTCTTCACCGGTACGGCGGCGGAAATTACGCCGATTCGCAGCATCGATCGCATGACCGTCGGCGATGGAAAGCCGGGGCGCATCACCAGAGAATTACAGCGCCGCTTCTCCGACATCGTGGTTGATGGGAATGATCCTCACAGCTGGCTAAACTTTGTGAAATGAAAAAAGACGAATCTGAAACGACAGTCGAAAAATCTCCCGCCGGGGAGTGGAAGTCCCTGTCGCGGCTGAAGTGGAAGTCCGATTCCATCGAGAGCCGCCTGTCCAGGATTTCCGTTTTCGAAAATCTAAAATATCGCGAATTGCGGAAGGTGGCATCGATTGTGCACCGACGCAACTATGTTCGGGGAGAATATGTCTTCTTTCAGAACGATCCCGGCCTCGGCATGTATGTGATCGAAAGAGGGGAGGTGTCGGTAGTGCTGATGGGTGAAGGGGAGTCGAAGAAGGAACTGGCTCTGCTGAAGGAAGGGGATTTCTTTGGAGAATTGTCACTTCTCGATGAATCGCCCCGCTCTGCATCCGTGATTGCCCGCACGGATGCGCAACTGATTGGCTTCTTCCGTCCCGACCTGTTCGAGATCATGGAAGATGCCCCCAGCACCGGGCTAAAAATCGTGCTGAAAGTTGCGGAGATGATCGGAGAACGGCTGCGTAATACCAACCAGGAGATTGCTAAACTCCGGGCAGAGGTCGATGCGCTTCGTTCTTCGCAGCAAAAGGAGGCGTGAGATGAAGAAGAAGCCACTTCCTCTAAAGAAGAAAAATATCACGCGTACCGGGAAATCCGTCCCGCAGAAGAAAAAGACCGCCCTCGCCACGCGGGCAGCCAAGCGCCGCACCATTGACCTGAAGAGAATTCTCGTACCTGTCGATTTCAGCGAACACTCAAAGAAAGCTCTCAACTACGCCATTCCGTTTGCCCGGCAGTTTGATGCCGAACTCTCGGTGCTCTATGTTGTGGAACCGGCGATCTATCCGGCAGACCTCAGCTTCGGCCAGGTGGGACTGCCGAATTTGGAGGCGGAACTCCGCTCCAAGGGAGAAGAAGAATTGGCGGAATTGGTTGCCGGAACGGTACCGGACGATGTGCGCGTTGCTGCAACGGTACGAACGGGGCTTCCCTTTGTCGAAATTATTTCGTACGCGCGGGATGAGAATATCGATTTGATTGTAGTGGCAACGCACGGCCACACCGGTGTCGAACATATCCTGTTCGGAAGTACGGCGGAGAAAATTGTCCGGAAAGCTCCCTGTCCGGTGCTCGTCGTGCGGGCCGATGAACGTGATTTCATCAATGAACGCGTCTGACAGCTGATACAATAGGAGAATCGCATGACACCGACACGACGAACTTTTTTGAAAACTGCTGCTGCCGTTGCCGGCTCGACATTGGCGGCCGGCGGAGCAGTCCGCAGCATTGCACGCACACTTACAGCGAAAGGCACTGGATCTGTTATGAAACTGTCGTACCGTCCCTACACTCTTGAATTGAAACATGTCTTCACAATCGCAACAAGCTCGCGCACGACGACACCGGTCGTATTGACGGAGATTGACTATGAAGGCACCATCGGGTACGGCGAAGCATCTATGCCGCCGTATCTCGGTGAATCGCATGAATCGGTGCAGGCATTTCTCGCGAAAGTGGATCTTAGCAAGTACAACAATCCGTTTGAGCTCGAAAATATTCTTGCCGATATCGATGCCATCGCACCGGGAAATCCGGCCGCCAAAGCCTCCATCGACATCGCACTGCACGATCTGGTCGGTAAGCTGATGCATCAGCCCTGGTACAATATTTGGGGATTCGACAAAGCCAAAACACCAAACACATCATTCACCATCGGCATCGATACGCCGGAGGTGGTGCGGGAGAAGACGAAGGAAGCGGCGGAATTCAAAATCCTGAAGGTGAAACTGGGCCGCGAAACCGACAAAGAGATGATTGAAACCATCCGCTCTGTCAGCGACCGTCCGATCTGTGTGGATGTGAATCAAGGGTGGACCAACAAAGAGATGGCGCTGGAAATGATTCACTGGCTGAACGAGCGCAAGGTTGTCTTTGTGGAGCAGCCGATGCCCAAAGCGCAGGTGGATGATCTTGCCTGGCTGACGGAACGAAGTCCGCTGCCAATTATGGGCGATGAAGGTGTGCAGCGCCTGGCGGACGTGTACAAGGCCCATGGAGTGTATTCGGGAATCAATATCAAACTCATGAAGTGTACCGGGATGCGTGAAGCGCACAAGATGCTTGTGCTGGCTCGCGCGCTGAACATGAAAGTAATGATCGGCTGCATGACGGAAACTTCCTGCGCGATCTCCGCGGCGTCGCATCTGTCGCCGCTGGCGGATTGGGCGGATCTGGACGGTGCATTGTTGATCAAGAACGACATCTACAACGGAACAACGGTGGTCGATGGCAAGGTGACGTTGTCGGATCGTCCGGGGATTGGGGTTGTAAAAATGTAGTGATCGGAGAGGTGCAGCGAATTGAGCCGCCGCAGGAAATTCCTGTTGCGGCTTTTTTTTGCAGTCTAATGTTGCTTCTCCCGTTGCGTCTTGATTCTCTGCATCTCGTGCTGAACGTCCGCCATAAAACTCTTCCAACCGGCGTCGTCTCTTGTCTGGAGATCGACTGCATGGCGGAACTCATCCTGTCCCATCTTCAGGGAATCGAAAAGCATGCGCACTTTGATCTGATAGAGTGAATCGGGGAGTTTGAGTGCGAGCTTTTCTCTTTCATGCAACAAAGAAAGACGGGCATAAGCATTCACAACCCGCGAGTGCTGCGTATCATCTTTTTGGGAGGCACAGCCCGTTAAAAGGATGAGAAGGAGCACAAAAACGGAGAGGACGAAGCAAAAGGGCCGGGAGCGCAAAGGTTGATTTTCTTTCGGTTTTTGAGTACATTAATGCTCGATTAAAATACACAAATCATATTCATTTCTCAAGCTACGAGTTATGGCTACGACTACAGACCTGAAAGTGGGTGTTTTCCTCCGTTTTAATGGCGAATTGCACATTCTTGAGGAGGTGGTCCACCGCACTCCCGGAAATTTGCGTGCTTTTTATCAGGCAAAAATGAGAAACGTCCGAAACGGCCGCGTGCTGGAAAACCGCTTCCGCTCCGGCGAAGAGGTGCAGCTCGTGCGCGTGGAACATAAGCAGTATCAGTACCTCTTCCATGACGGGCAGAGCTACAACTTCATGGATCAGGAATCCTATGAACAGATTCCCATCGATGAAAAAATTCTTGGTGAGGGCGCAAAATTCCTAAAGGAAGGTTTGTCGGTTGAAGTCATGTTCGACGGCGCCGATCCGGTCGGTGCAGAACTTCCGTTCAACGTCGAATTGAAAGTCATTGAAACGGTTCCGGGTGTGCGCGGCGATACCGCCAATCCTGGCACGAAACCTGCGAAGGTGGAAACCGGCGCAATGGTCAACGTACCGCTCTTTATCAATGAAGGGGATGTTATTCGAGTCGATACGCGTTCCGGCCAGTACCTCGAGCGCGTGAAGCAATAATCATTTTCGGAGCAGTGATGGATCTGACGTACATCAAGAAGCTTGTAAAACTGGTGGAAGAAAGCCAGATCAACGAGCTCGAGTTGGAGGAAAAAAACTCCAAAATCCGAATCACGAAAAGCGCTCCTCTCGCCGCATCGCCTGCAGCTGCGCCGCAGGCGATGCACCTTGCCGCGCCGTCTGCTGCTGCTCCGTCTGCGCCCGTTATACCGCCTGCTCCTGCAGAACGGAAATATCACGAAATCAAATCTCCCATCGTTGGAACTTTCTATCGCGCCCCATCACCGGATGCTCCGCCATTCGTGGATGTCGGCTCTAAAATTACCCCGGGCACAGTGCTTTGCATCGTTGAAGCGATGAAGCTGATGAACGAGATCGAGTCGGACATTTCCGGCACGATCGTCAAAATCGTCGCGGAAGGCGGCAAGGCCGTGGAATACAACCAGGTTTTGTTCCTTGTTGAAAGAGCGTAAGTGACCGGAGGCTCCCTTGTTTAAGAAAATTCTGATTGCCAACCGCGGCGAGATTGCCCTCCGCATCATTCGCGCCTGTCGCGAACTTGGGATCGCAACCGTGGCAGTCTATTCAGAAGCCGATCGCGATTCTCTTCATGTGCGTTTCGCGGATGAGGCCATCTGCATCGGTCCGGCACAAAGCAGGGAAAGTTACTTGAAGATCCCGCGCATTCTTGCCGCCGCAGAAGTAACGAGCGCGGATGCGATTCATCCGGGGTATGGCTTTCTGGCGGAGAATGCACAGTTTGCGGATATCTGTATTACTTCCGGTTTGACGTTCATCGGCCCGACACCGGCGATGATCACCGCGATGGGCGACAAGGCATTCGCCAAAGAAACAATGCGGAAAGCCGGCGTGCCGGTGGTACCGGGTAGCGACGGTGTCGTTTCTAATGTCCCGGTGGCGCGAAAAGTTGTGCGGGAGATCGGACTGCCGGTGATCATCAAGGCATCGGCGGGCGGCGGCGGACGCGGCATGCGTATCGTTCGGGAAGAATCGGAACTCGAGAAAGCATTTTTGACTGCGCGCGCAGAAGCAGAAGCGGCGTTCAGCAATCCCGACGTCTACATTGAAAAATTTATTGAAGAACCGCGCCATGTCGAACTGCAAATTCTGGGAGACAAATACGGCGCGGTCATTCATCTTGGCGAACGCGACTGCTCGGTGCAGCGGCGCCACCAGAAATTGATCGAAGAATCTCCATCGCCGGCGGTGGATGCCGATCTGCGCGAGCGGATGGGCGCCGCAGCCATCAAAGGCGCGAAAAGTGTAAAATATCTTGGCGCAGGAACGATCGAATTTCTGCTGGACAAGGACAAGAATTTCTATTTCATGGAAATGAACACCCGTATCCAGGTGGAGCATCCCGTGACGGAATTCGTGACGGGTGTGGACCTGATCAAGGCACAGATTGAAATCGCCGCGGGCAAGAAGATCTCCAAGAAGAAGATCCAATTCCATGGACATGCAATCGAATGCCGTATCAATGCAGAAGATCCGGCGCACGATTTTCGTCCGTGTCCCGGAAAAATCACCAGTCTCCACTTCGGCGGCGGACCCGGTGTTCGCATCGATTCGCATATCTATGCGGGATATGAGATTCCACCGTACTACGATTCACTGATTGCGAAAATTATCGTACACGCGCCGACGCGCGACCAGGCACTGGCAAAGATGTATCATGCGCTCGAGGAGTGCATCATCGAGGGGATCCATACGACGATTCCCTTTCAACAGAAAGTGATGAAGAATGACGTGTTTAAGAGCGGAGAGTTTGACACAAGTTTCATCGAATCGCTGTAGTGGACGGTTCCAGTGGTTGCTTGCCGGCACTGATTCCGCCTTTCTCTTAAAGGGATGTCTCATTTATCGAAAAGGAGTTTGTTATGAATTTCCCCGCAGATGTGAAATACACAAAAGATCATGAATGGGTGCGTGTCCAAGGCAACGCCGGGATCGTGGGCATTACCGAATATGCACAGGGCGAACTGGGCGACGTCGTGTTTGTTGAACTGCCTGCGGTCGGAAAGAAATTCGCCCAGGGAGAGTCCTTCGGAACGGTGGAAGCCGTGAAAGCGGTGTCCGATCTCTTTTCGCCGGTCAGCGGTGCGGTGCTGGATGTGAACAAAAGTATTCAGGACTCTCCTGAACTCGTGAACAAAGAGTCCTTCGGGGACGGCTGGATGATCAAGATCAGCATCGACAAGCCGGCGGAGCTGGATGCGTTGATGGATGCCGAAGCGTACAAGAGACTCGTTGCGCACTGACCGACGTTCGCGAGAATCCAAACCGACTGAAGCGTCTGATGGTGTCCGGACCGTACATGAAGTCTGCAATGCCGGATGAGATCGGCGTGAAATGGAACGTGGCTTCCGCCGATTGAAAACCGGTTGGAGCCATTTTTTGTTTTAGAAATCTGACGAAAAGTATCGCACAAAGACATAGTCTTGGCGAAATTGTAATTGATTAGCGGATTATTAGACATGTCATTCCCGCATGTTTCTAGCGGGAATCCATGTTTTTTCACTGGATGCCCGACAAAAGCGTTCGGGCATGACAGGCCGTTTGAATCTGACTGTATGTGATAGATGCACTTGCCGTACACCAGGAAAGAAGAATACATGGAAACAGAAGAACTGAAAGCCGCAGTCATCTCTCCGGACTATCGCGCAGGATATGTGGCGTTAGTCGGCGAACCGAACGTCGGAAAATCGACGCTGCTCAATGCGCTGGTTCGGCAGAAACTGGCTATCGTAACGCGAAAACCACAGACCACGCGGCATCGGATTCTCGGCATCCTTTCCGGCAGCGGCTATCAGGCAATGTTGTACGATACGCCCGGCTTGATCGAGCCGCATTACCTGTTGCAGGAGAAGATGATGCGATTTGCGGACTCCGCTCTCGCAGACGCCGATGTGGTGCTGATGCTGGTGGACTGCTGGAAGGTCGCCAGGGAAATGCTTCTGCCGGACAATCATGTGCTGCTGAAAATCAAAGAAGCGGGGAAGAAGACCATTCTCGTTCCAAACAAAATCGATACGGTGGATGCGCGCGAAGTGCAGGCGCTCTCCGAAAAAATGAAAGCGCTGTTTCCGTTTGATGCGGTGATGCCGATTTCCGCATTGAAGAACGAAGGCACGGCCGAACTGCTCAGTGCCATGGTGCGCTGCCTGCCTCTGCATCCGCCGTTCTATCCGGAGGAAATGCTCAGCGAAGCGCCGGAAAAATTTTTCGTCAGTGAAATCATCCGCGAAAAGATTTTTGAACTTTATTCCGACGAAGTGCCCTATTCCACGACGGTCGATATTATTGCTTTCAACGAACGTCCCGGCAAAAAATACTTCATCGGTGCGGACATTGTTGTGGAGCGTCAATCGCAGAAGGGTATTGTGATTGGAAAAGGGGGCGCGGCTCTCAAGCGTGTGGGATCAGCAGCACGCACCGAGATCGAGAAATTTATCGATCATCCCGTGTTTTTGGAATTACATGTAAAGGTGCGCGAGCACTGGCGCAAAGACCGTGATTGGCTCCGCAGATATGGGTATGGTGAGTGATGGGAGAAATGTCCGACATCTATTTGAAAATCGCTTGATCCGAATAGAAAACAGATCAAAAGTTACGTCAATTGACTGTTTATCACACTATGTCGGACATTTTGCTCCGGCGATGTTCGGTATAGGTTTTCAGGAATCGTATCAATTCACTAGTGTCCAACTATAAGTTGAACAAATTCAATTGGTTAGGAGATCGATACTCCTCAAAATTAGGTGGTATATCGCTAAGTGCTTGTAAAATATAGGTTTTCTCGAAAAGCGAGACACT
>Ga0182027_10000248_pt1 | contig 91718 bp, 78 predicted proteins | sample 712E1DmetaG_FD_121300 | JGI IMG/M metagenome (GOLD analysis project Ga0182027, IMG submission 121300) | Permafrost microbial communities from Stordalen Mire, Sweden - 712E1D metaG (Illumina Assembly) | ecosystem: Environmental > Terrestrial > Soil > Wetlands > Permafrost | place: Sweden... | reverse complement strand
CTGGTCTTGAATGACCGATTGGGCGGCTTGGGTATTAATATCGGCCATGGATAGGTTGTTTTGGACCGAGCCGAACCTATTGACCATCGAACCGATAGTGCTTTGCTGGGAATTAAGGTTATTGAGGGCATTGTCAAGCGACGAAAGCGCGGCTGTTGCCCCGGCGCCGGTTGCGATGGAGGTGCCGGCGATTCCAAGGGCCGCCGCGCCCATGTTAGTTGCGGGCAGACCCATCTGGTCTCCCGAATTCGCTCCCGCTTGGATTTGCGCGGCGCCTGAGGCGAGTCCTTGACCGTTTGCGACGTTTTGGGTATTAAACTGGGCGGAACCGCTGATGCGGTCGATTTCCTGGGTAAGCGACTGATACTGGTTATCCAGGCCTTGGCGCTGTTGATTGGTCAGCGTATCGTTACTTGCCTGAATGGCCAAACTCCGCTGCTGCTGGATCAAGCCGGAAACCTGGCCCCCTGCGGCATCGGCAATGTTAAGCGCCGAAGTGGCGTCGGACACGTTTTGTTCGGCCGCTTTAAATCCGCGGGACTGCGTTTCCAGTTGATCGGAAATCGCCGACCCCGCCGCATCGTCGCTTGCACTATTGATGCGAAGCGCGGTTGAAAGCTTTTCAAGGATCTTATTAAGGTCCCTGTTTGTTTTGTTGAGAGTTTTGGCTGTTTGGTCTTGCCCCTGAAGCAATCCACCAGCCCCAATACCCTGGATTTGCATAACGCACCTCCCTGTTTGTGTGCCTTCCGTTTATGTATAACTTCCCCTCTTATAGTATCGGTAAAAAACAAGAAAACTTTAATACTATTTTAGTGTAGAAAAAATCTCAGCGATTTTTTTGCTCGAAGCGCCATCGCCATAGGGGTTGTTTGCATGACCCCTTGATTGGCAAGGGGTTAAAGCGTGCAAGAGCTTACCGGTTTCCCGGACAATTACCTCAGGGTCGCATCCGACCAATTTTGCGGTCCCGGCTTCAATTCCTTCGGTCCGTTCAGTTATGTCCCGCAAAACTAAAATGGGTTTTCCTAGCGACGGGGCCTCTTCTTGAATTCCACCGGAATCGGTGAGAACAATGGAGCATTTGCTTAAAATCCATATAAAATGTGGATAGTCCAATGGTTCAATAAGGTGAATATTAGGGCTATTTTTTAAAATTCTCTGGACTGGTTCACGAACATGAGGGTTTAAATGTACGGGGAAAACCAATTCGACATTGGAGTGAGAATCGGCAATTTGCTTAAAAGCATGGCAAAGTTTTTCAAAGGGGTCCCCAAAACTCTCGCGGCGGTGGCAGGTAATTAATATGATGGGTTTTGATAAATTTACATAATTAAATTGTTTTACAAATGTACTTTGGTCTTGTTGTCCTAGTAACTCAAGGCTTAAAAAAAGCGCATCGACGACCGTATTGCCCACAATCCAAACATTTTTCGTAATTCCCTCCGCGAAAAGGTTTTTCGCTGCGATTTCCGTGGGCGCGAAATGAAAATCGGCGATATGACCGATAAGGGTCCGGTTTATTTCTTCGGGAAACGGGGAATAGGGATTTGAACTTCGTAAACCGGCCTCAATATGCGCGACTTTTATTTTATGATAATAGCCGCACAGCGCCCCGATAAAAGCGGTCGTCGTGTCGCCTTGAACGACGATTAAATCCGGAGACGAAGCCGCTATGGTCCCGTCCAGTCCTAAAAGGCAAGCGGAAGATAGGCCCGAAAGACCTTGGTTGTCCTTCATAATGTCCAGATCAAAGTCCGGCTTAATTTCAAAAAAATTCAAGACTTGGTCTAACATTGCGCGGTGCTGGGCGGTCACGCAGGTGACTATTTCGAATTTCCCGGCGCGGCCGCGGCATTCTTTAATGAGCGGTGCTAGTTTTATGGCTTCCGGTCTGGTCCCGAAGATAAAAAGGATTTTCAGCATAAAAGAAAAATATATACGATTTTTATTAAATACCAGATTATTCTGGTTTTTTGCCACGCCATGTTTTATCTTCTACCCTATTTATTTTTTTACCGGGAAAGGCGTGCGCTCATGAAATTCGTGAAAATGGAAGGTCTTGCGAACGATTTCATTCTCACGCACCATGTTTTGGCGGGGGAAATAGACCGCATCAGGGAAATGACCCCGGCGCTTTGCGACCGAAGGCGAGGGATCGGCGCCGACGGTATAATTCTAGTTTTGCCGTCCGAAGCCGCCGATTTTAAGATGCGTGTTTTTAACGCCGATGGCAGCGAACCGGAAATGTGCGGCAATGGAATCCGGTGTTTTGCCCGTTATATTCAAGCAACGGGACTTTCGACAAACAAAGACCTCACGGTGGAGACGCTTGCCGGAATTATTAAAACCGAGATTCAAAACGAACGCATTGTCGTTACCATGAGCGCTCCGGTTTTAGAAGCGTCTCAAATTCCGGTTGCAAAAAAAAACGGCCGGGCGATTATGGAACGAATTTCAGTTGAGGAAAAAGATTTTCTGGTGACCGCGGTCTCCATGGGCAATCCCCATGCCGTAATATATGCGGATGAATTAACCGACGAGCTGGTTTTGGGCTATGGAAAAAAGCTGGAGGGCCATTCGTTTTTTCCAAAAAAGACCAATGTGGAATTCGTAAAAGTACTATCGGACAAAGAAATCACCATGCGTGTTTATGAACGCGGCTGCGGCGAAACCATGGCATGCGGGACCGGTGCATGCGCGAGCGTCGTATCGGGAGTTATCAATAAAAAACATGGAAACAAGGTGACCGTGCATCTTCTGGGCGGCGATTTATTTATTGAATGGGACGGGGATATTCTTCATCCGGTCCATATGACGGGTCCCGCCAAGCGGGTTTTTGAAGGCGATATCAACCTATGAGCGCATTTGAGGTAACTATGTTGATTTGTTTCGGCATAAGCTGGCCAATATCGATGCATAAATCTATAAAAACAAAAGAAGTTGGTGGAAAGAGCCCCATTTTTCTTATTATTATTGCCGTTGGGTACGTATGCGGAATTATTCATAAAGCTCTTTTTTCTTTGGATTGGGTCATTATTCTTTATATTATTAATTGTTTAATGGTTATTGGCGATTGCGTTTTATATTTTCATTATTCCAATAAAGAGACCATAACGGCCTAAAAAAGGCAATAAATTTTATAAAAGAACCGTAATAGCAATAGTATACTACTAATCAAGTAGGAAAATGAACTTGATTTTAAATAGATTGGGAGATATATGAACATTAATAATCTTGCGGTTGAAAAAGACTCTTTGGATCTGTATTTAGGGGAGATCAAAGATTACGCACCGCTTAAAAGCGAAGAAGAGGCGATATATGCCGCTCGTATCAGGAAAGGGGACAAGAAAGCGCTTGAAAAGCTGGTTAAAGCGAATTTGCGATTTGTGGTAAGCGTAGCCAGGAACTATCAGAACCAAGGCCTTCCCCTGAGCGACCTGATCAACGAGGGTAATGTGGGCCTTATTCGCGCGGCGAAAAAGTTCGATGAGCGGAAAAATTTCAAGTTCATTTCCTATGCGGTTTGGTGGATTCGGCAGGCGATCCTCAAGGCATTGGCGGAGCAATCTCGTATTGTCAATATCCCGCTGCACCAGGTCGGCACGATTTCAAACATCAGCAAGGTCCAGGGTAAGCTTGAGCAAGAATACGGGCGCTTGCCGACAACCGGGGAAATAGCGGAGGAGCTTAAGATCGGCGAGCATGACGTTGACGCGGTCCTTAAAATAGGAAACCGTCATGTTTCACTCGATAAACCCATTCAGCAGGAATCCGACGAAGTCCGTCTTATCGATTCCCTTCGTAATATCGACCAGGAATTGCCGGATATGATGGCAATGAACGTGTCTTTAAAGGAAGAAATAGAAAAGATTTTAGACACGCTTTCGACCTCCGAAAAAGACGTGATCAAGCTTTATTTCGGGATCGGCCATGAAACCAGCTATACGCTCGATGAAATCGGTCGGCGTATCCATTTGACACGGGAGCGGGTGAGGCAGATCAAACAAAAAGGTCTGGGTAGGCTCAAAAACTCCTTTCGTGCGAAACGATTAAAAAGTTTCGTTCAATAAAATAAGTTTTTAAACGGTTTAAACCCGGGCGATGCATGCTACATCGTTCGGGTTTTCTTTTTTACGGGGTGATTTCGTGACTATGCATTTACCGCTTATTCAATGGTGCCGGATATAACCCCGCGGTTCAGGGACAAAGCGTCGGTCCCATATGGTCCTAAGGGCCTCGCCGTGGCGGAAATCGCATCAAGGAGCACTGCGCCGCCGCTCTTCCATTCCAACTGGGTCCGATGCATGGACAGCGTATTATAATCGTTTAAAGTATCGGCGGGAGAAACTTCAAAAGTGCAGGTATTTTGACTGTAATCATAGCGGGTAAAATGCAAACGCGCATGGCGTTTAGTGATGAACTCGCTGTCGGCCTGGAAAATATCGATGCGCAGTTCATCGCCGCTGGCAAAAGGGCCCTGCGAGAATTCCTGGGAATAAAAATACATGCGCACGGTGTCGGCGTCGAAGCCGCAGGTATTGGGATACTCCCGGCTGCCCGGTAAATAGAGCGAATCCGGACCGACAATCCCCGAGAAGGTTATAACCGGCTTATACGGCGCAAGATTGAAAAGCGAATTTTTTGAACAAGCGGCGATAAAAATAAACACCGCGCAGGACATTATGACGGCAAAGCGCGGGAAAACCGGTTTGAGCGAAAGCTTTCCAAAGGGCCTCATGCCATAGATTATACACTTCGGGAAAGGCCTCCGGCGAGGAGGATTTTCCTAATAAAAAACGGGGAAGCTTGCTTCCCCGTTTTTGTCTCGAGAGTATTATTGCCGTGGTTTTTTTAAAAAAAGCATTTCTCCGTATAATGCTCCTCGTTTTCATAGACGAGTTTCTTGATTTGCCCCTTGACCCCAGGGAATACGAGCTTGAGGTTTTTGGTTTCATGCTGCGTATCGAGGATTTCGGGGTCGATCTTTGAAGAGGCGAGCGCCTTGTATTTTTGACCGTGATCGTCGACCAGGTAAAAAGTTTCGGGCTTGAGCCTTTGGGGATTATACGAATTGTTGAACATGCAGACGTCCATGACGTTCTTGGCATTTTTTGTGATAGCGAGCAAAATGTCGAACTTATTAACGCGCTTGTCAAGTTTGCCTTCCACCACTTTGGCGTAGCCCGAATAGGTATTGACGTTGGCTTTCCTGATTTCGGACAGGAGCTGGGCCGCGCCGGGAAACGCGGAATCGTATACCATCACGAGCCCGACATAGTATTCGGCCTTGACGGCCATGTCGGCGTCCTTGTTTTCTTTGCCTTCGATAAAGGCCGCCGAGGCCTGGTCGAAATATTGCTTGGTGAACGTGGCTATGATGTTTTTGCGTTTTTCATTGAGCGCCGTCGGATTATCGGCGATGCCGGCGGCTTTCGTGATCCACGTCAGCGCTTGGTCTACTTGGTAACGGGATATGCAGGAATCCGCCATCGTCGACAGGAAATCGGTATAGCGCTGTTTGAGGTCCGCGGGGGCGTCCTTGGTTAAAAGGCTGTCGATGTCTTCCATGAACAAATGGATCGCGTCCATGTCGTAGGAGCCTTCATTGAGCACCATATTGCAGCGATTGAGCGTAATGTCAAGAAACCGCTGCTTGAATTTATTGCTGATTTTGTTTTTATCGGGCTGGGCCTTGAGCGCTTTCTGATAAAAAATGTAGGCGCGTTTTTCGAGCATTTTCTTTTCGTAACCCGACGCCTTTTTCGCTTGATTGTACGCGGTGTCGGCCTGGGATTCGTATGACCCCATCGAGGAGCATGACATTAAGAACGTCAAAACGGTTAAATTAAGAATACCCAACAAAATCGTCTTCATCGACGCCCTCCCTTACTTGAATAGAGAATAAAAAATGTTGTAATAAACCTTACGGATAAAAAGCCGTATTTAAAAGAAGCTACGGCAATTTCATAAACGACTCAATACGGTAATAATATAGATAAAATTTATTCCGACTAAAAGATGTTTTTTTCATAAATGAGCGTCTTCGTCAAAAAAACGGAGCAAAGCGGCTTCTGTCGGGCATGATCGCTATGCCTTCCATTTCCACGAGCCACCCCGGGCGGCATACGGGGCCATGGACTGAAACGATTGGCAGGTCTTTGGCCATACGTTCATTGATGACCGCCGCGACAATTGCATGGTCCTTAAGGTCGCGCACGTAACATAAAACGTGCGATAAATCGGCGAGCGAGGCGCCTTGGTTCTTCAGCAAGGCCTCGATATTGTCAAGGGTCTGAAACGCCTGTTTTTCAGCGTTTCCGCCATGCAGAATTTTCCCGGAGCGGTCGATACTGGCCGTTCCTGAAATGTGCAGGTGCGAACGGTCTCCGAATTTGATCCGCAGTCCGCGTTCGAACGTGACGCCGTAATGCATGGCGGGCGACATGTTTTCCGAGGCGTTCATGGTAATAATTTGCTCTTCCGCAATGCCTCCGATGGCAAGGCAGTCCATACTGACCAAGGTGCGCGGGTCCATGGCTTTGCCTTCAATACCCGTGCTGGCCACAAACCGCGATTGCGCGGTCAGGCCCTGGGTCGAAAAGAAGTCCCGGCGGGCTTCCACCATACCCGTGTAATTATTGTCGATGTCGCGGACGTAAATCCACGTTCGGACAAGATTGCTTCGAATGGTCAGGCTTTTTTCGGCGGCATAGGCGGAATATAATCGCCAGAGGTCACTAGTCTGTTTTTTTGAATCCATGTCGCCCGGTTTTGAGAGGTTGGCGGTCCAGGTCAGGGAATAATGGCGGCCGTGAACGGTTGTCCCCGAGCGCCAGGGATCAAGGTCTTTTTTGTCCGGCGATTTTCCGAAACAACCGTTTTTGTTCTTAACATGATAGGCCAACAAAACCGCTCCGTCGCAAGAACCGGGAGGTTGCTGAATAACGGAAATTGCGCCGGATTGCAGGGCGGCATAGATTTCGGACAGGCGAAGCGCATCCTTTTGATTGGCGAGGTCGCTTACATAAAAGCGGCAAAAAACCAGCGTTTCAGCGGAAAGCCCGAGTTTTGACAATGCTTCGAAATAATTACGGTTAAGCTTGGCAAGCGCTTTTTCAAAGAGACCGCTTTCCCCGGTTTCGCAAACAAGATAAAATTCATCGGTCCCTTCGGGCGTCGTGAAGCATGAGCAGGAAACCGTTTCATTAATCCGTATTCTTTCGATCACGATGAAAAACCTCTTCGCCCAAGCCAAGGAAATGAAGGACCCTGCTATGCCGAGGGATTTTGAAAATACATCGTTATTTGAAACCCCTTTAAAAAAAGGTTAAAAAAACCGATACCAATCATTCTTATTGACTTTCTCAACGTTTTTGTCGTATTTTTGTAAGATTATCATGCAAAAGCATGCATGAGCGAAAAACACTATCGGGCGATTAGCTCAGTTTGGTTAGAGTGCTTGCTTGACATGCAAGAGGTCACTGGTTCGAGCCCAGTATCGCCCAATTTACCCCCTGCTCCTCAACCGATTGCAAACGGTCCGCCGTTTATCTATCAGGGAAGAGGAAAGCACCAACCGATGCGGCCGGATTCCGGCGGCACAAAGACAGGGAAGCGTATGAATATTGTATTGCCCGATAATAGTTTCAAAGACCTGCCCGAAAACGCAACCGGATTCGACGCCGCAAAGTCCATCGGCCCCAACCTGGCCAAAGACGCCGTTGCCCTGAAAATAAACGGAAAATTGTCCGATATGTCCGCCGCGCTTTTCGACCAGGCGCGTATCGAGGTCCTTACGTTTGATTCCGATGAAGGCAAATCGATATTTTGGCATACGTCCTCGCATATCTTGGCGCAGGCCGTGCAGGAATTGTTTCCAACCGCAAAAATCGCGATCGGGCCTGCCATCGAAAACGGGTTCTATTACGATTTCGACGTCGATCATCCCTTTACGCCGCAAGACTTGCTGACAATTGAGGCGAAGTGCAAGGAAATCGTTGACCGCAAAACCCCGCTCAAGCGCCTTGAATGCACCCGCGAGGAGGCACTGCGCTATTTTACGGAAAAAAGCGAACCGTATAAAATAGAGCTGGTGGCCGACATAGTAGGCGGGCCAAGCATGTATCAACAGGGCCAGTGGCAAGACTTGTGCCGGGGCCCTCACCTTCCCAATACCGGATATGTCAAGGCGCTGAAGCTTTTACACGTGGCGGGGGCGTATTGGCGCGGCAGCGAAAAAAACAAAATGCTGCAACGGATTTACGGCATATCCTTTCCCAAACAAAGCATGCTCGACGAGCACCTCAAGCTTCTTGAAGAAGCGCAAAAGCGCGACCACCGGAAATTGGGAAAGGAACTCGACCTTTTTTCATTCCACGCCGAAGGCGCCGGATTTCCCTTTTGGCATGGCCGCGGCATGACCTTGTATAATACCATTATGGATTTTTGCCGCGGCGAGCACCGAAGCGCCGGATATCAGGAAGTCAAAACGCCCATGATCCTTAACGAAGAATTGTGGCGGAAAAGCGGCCATTGGGACAAATATCGCGAGAACATGTATTTCACCACGATCGACGACGTCACCCACGCGGTCAAGCCGATGAATTGTCCGGGCGGGCTCCTCATTTATAAAAATTCACCTCATTCATATCGCGAATTTCCGCTCAAGTTTTGCGAATTCGGTTTGGTCCACCGCCATGAAAAAGCCGGCGTTCTGCAAGGGCTTTTTCGCGTGCGTCAATTCACCCAAGACGACGCCCATATTTTCTGCCTGCCCGAGCAGATCGAGCGGCAAATAAGCGAGGTCATCGATTTTATTACCCATATTTACGGCGTTTTCGGATTCACGGATTATAAAATGGAGCTGTCGACCCGGCCGGAAAATTTCATCGGTTCCCCGGAGATTTGGGAAAAGGCCGAGGGGGCGCTGAAAAAAGTCCTCGACGACAAAAAAATCATATATAAAGTCAATGTCGGCGACGGGGCCTTTTACGGTCCTAAAATCGATTTCCACATAAAAGATTGTCTCAAGCGAAGCTGGCAATGCGGGACCGTACAACTCGATTTTATGATGCCCGAACGCTTCGAAATGGAATATGCCGACGCCGACGGTACGAAAAAGCGTCCGGTCATGGTGCATCGGGCGCTACTTGGGTCCATGGAAAGGTTTATCGGCATTCTCCTGGAGCATTATGGGGGCGCATTGCCCTTATGGTTGTCTCCGGTCCAAGCATGCATTATTCCTATTTCGGAAAAATTCATCGGCTATGCCCGCGAGGTTCACGCGCTTTGTCTGGCGGCGGGATTACGGGCTGAACTCGACGAACGACCGGAAAAAATGGGTTATAAAATTCGGGAAGCCGAAGTTAAAAAAGTCCCCTATATGGCCATTGTAGGGGAAAAGGAAATCGCGGCACAATCCGTTTCCGTGCGCGGACACGGACGCGGGGACCTTGGCTCCATTCCCCTTTCGCAATTTATTGGGGACCTTGTGGCCGAAGTCCGGCGTAAAAAAACGGCCACGTAACATTTAAAGGAGGCAGTTATCAACAGATTCCAACCACAAAGGCAGGACAAGGACACGACCCGGGTCAATGAACACATTCGGGTCCCCCGTGTCAGGGTCATCAGCGGTTCGGGAGAATCCCTTGGAATTTTACCGACCGCGGAAGCGCTGCAAAGGGCCCTTGAGGAGAAACTTGACCTCGTGGAGGTCGCGCCGAACGCCGAGCCGCCGGTATGCAGAATCATGGACTATGGAAAATTCAAGTATGAGAAAGCGAAAAAGCTCAAGGAAGCCAAGAAAAAACAGCATATTTCGCATCTCAAAGAAATTAAAATGCATCCGAAGATCGAGGACCACGATTATAATTTCAAGCTTGACCATGCCAGGAAATTTCTCATGAGAGGCGACCGCGTTAAAGCGACCGTCGTTTTTAGGGGGCGGGAAATCGCGCACCTTGACTTTGGAAAAGATTTGCTGCAACGTCTCCAAAACGACATGCTCGACATAGCCAATATCGAATTAAGCTGTAAAATGGAAGGCAGAAACATGATTTCCATGTTTATCGCCGACAAAATGAAAATAAAAGAAATTACAAAAAAAATCGACCAAGAGAAAAAGCGTCTGGAAGCGGCCTCCAAAATGGAAGCCAGGCCCGCTTCCATGCCGTAATAATCGGCCGTCCGGGGAAAAGTATCGTTTCTCGGGGATCGAGGGTTTTTTCTCTTATAACCGGATAAAAAGAATTTTAACACTATTACTTTATTAGGAACAAGGAGAAGCTTATGCCAAAACAAAAATCCAGAAGCGCCGCAAAAAAGCGTTTCAGAGCATTATCGAACGGGACTTTTAAACGGAAAAAAGCCAATAAAAGCCATATTTTAACGAAAAAAAACCATAAACGCAGGAGCCGTTTGGGTAAAAGCGCAAGGACCAATACGGTCCAAAGCAAAAAGCTCGAGATAATGATCCAAAAATAATCTGAATAGTTACTTTATTAATACAGCGTTCATAAAAGGAGTAGTATCATGCCAAGGGCAAAAACGCGGGTAGCATCCCGCGCACGAAGAAAAAAGATTTTAAAAGCCAATGCCGGATATTTTGGGAAAAGAAAAAGCGCCATACGAACGGCAAAAGACGCCTACTGGAAATCGGGAAAATACGCTTATCGCGATCGTAAACAAAACAAACGTAATTTCAGGTCTCTCTGGATCATCAGAATCAATGCCGCGGCGCGTGATAATGGAATAACCTATGGGAAATTCATTTCGGGCCTTAAATTAAAAGGCATTACCTTAGATCGCAAAGTATTGGCGCATTTGGCATTGCACGAACCCGACGCGTTTAAAAAACTCGTTGAAACGGTAAAATCATAATTGGCCGGTCTTATAATTCTTTTAATGCTATAGCGACGCGCTTCGCGCGCAATGGGCGCGTCTCTATGACTGTTGACAATATTTTTACCGGAATGTAATATTTAATGTTAAATAAGGCTAAAGGAAATTATTTTACTATATGATTTTTTAAGGTATTTTATTTCAGGCTTAAAGTAAATTCTTAAGAGCAGACTATTAATAAGTTGTTTTGGATGATAGTTAATCGAAAAAAGGAGAAGAACGTTGGTCGAGGATATTTTTTCCGAATTAGAAATTAAAATTGACGATCTCATTTTAAAAGTACGGAATTTAAAACAGGAAAAAAATTCGTTAGAGCAGGAAATTGCGGTCCAATCCGGAAAAAGCCGTGAATTTGAAACTGAAAATAACGCTTTAAAAGAAGAAGTCCGAAATTTAAAGAGTAATTTTGAGGACCAACGGAAAAAGTTAGACGGTGCGGCCGAGAAAATCCAGGCCCTCCTGTCGAAACTTGAATCGGTAGAGTAGTTGAGAAATCGTAAACGATAAAGTATTTATGCCATCCGCTGTTTCGGGGGCTGCATGGGTTCATCGACGGAAAGTGTACGTGTTACTATCTATGGCGAAGAGTATTCGATAAAAGGCGATGCTGATGTTGAAACAACTAGAAAAATTGCTGAATATGTCAGTCTCAAAATGGAAGAAGTGCAAAACCGCATTGCGTCCCGCGATAAAGTAAAGATCGCGGTGCTGTCCGCATTGAATATCGCCGGGGAATTGTTCGGGACCAAGGAAAAATACGAGCAGTACCGTATTCAATGCGAAGAAATAAAGAAAAAAGCCGGAGCAATCAGCAAAAAGATCGATGAAAACGCGGACGTCAAGTAACGCCTCTTAAACGTAAACTTTCCTCGGTGAAAAAACCTTTTAAAACCGGCCCCTGCCGCATGGGGCGAGCATAGCCGCCCCTTCCCCCGAAAATGATGGCGTTTGAAAGCGCTTGGACGGCGTTTTCCTTTCGTGCGATCGAAAATTAATCGGTTTTGTTATCTATACATTTGTCGAGGAGGTTTTCATGCACATAGATCTACTGTACATAATAATTTGCATCGTCGCGAGCGCGGTCGCCTGCTATATCGGTTTCAAGTGGCGCTCGATTTCGGACCGCGCCTACAAGGATTCCGTCGTAAAAAGCGCGCAGGACGAATCCGGCCGCATCCTTCGTGAGGCCCAAAAGGAGGCGGAGCTCCAAAAAAAGACCGCGCTTTTGGAGGCCAAGGACGAGTGGTTCAAGGCGAAATCGGAGTTTGAAAAAGAGGCCGCCAAAACCCGCGAAACGGTGCGCCAAGAGCAACAGCGCATCAAAGAGGCCGACCTCGAACTTAAACGCCGGGACGAAACGTTGACCAAAAGAGAGACCGAATTCACCGCCCGCGAAGGTTTCCTCAATTCGAAGGAAAAAACCCTGCGTACCAAGGACAATGAACTGTCGCGCCTGATTTCCCTGGAAAACGAAAAACTGGAAAAAATGTCGCACATGACCCAGGAAGAAGCGAAAAAGATCCTCATGGCGAATTTAGAGGGTCAAGTTCGCTACGAATGCGCACAAATGATCAAGGAAATAAAAGACAACGCAAAAACCGATGCGGAAAACGAAGCGAAGGAAATCGTGGTCCAGGCCATTCAACGCTGCGCGGCCGACGCCACGGTCGAGTCGACCGTTTCGGTGGTCCATTTGCCCAGCGATGAAATGAAGGGCAGGATCATCGGGCGGGAAGGCCGAAATATCCGTTCGTTTGAAGAGGCCACCGGAATCGACGTTATCGTCGACGATACGCCCGAGGCCGTCATCCTGTCGGGGTTTGATCCGATCCGCCGGGAAGTGGCGCGCATGGCCCTAGAAAAGCTCATCAGCGACGGCCGCATTCATCCCGGTCGCATTGAAGAACTTATTAAAAAAAGCGAAAAAGAAATTGAAAAGAAAATGAAAGAGGCCGCTGAGGAAGTCATTTTCGAATTGGACATCCACGGACTGAAACCGAAGCTGGTGGAAATGCTCGGACGTTTGAAATACCGGACTTCCTACGGTCAAAACGTTTTACAGCATAGTAAAGAGGTGGCGCTCTTGGCCGGGCTCATGGCCGCGGAACTCGGGCTGGACCCTAAAATAGCCCATCGCGCGGGTCTGCTTCACGACATCGGTAAGGCCATTGACCGAGAAACCGAAGGGACCCATTCGCAGCTCGGCGGGGAAATGACCGCCAAAAACGGCGAAAACGAAATCGTCAGCAACGCCGTTGCCGCGCACCATGAAGACGTCGCGCCGATTTCGGTATATCCGATCCTCATTCAGGCCGCCGATACGATTTCGAGCACACGGCCCGGTGTGCGCCGCGAAACATTGACGAATTATGTCAACAGGCTTACCAAGCTCGAGGAAATAGCCGATTCTTTCCGTGGCGTCAGTAAAACGTACGTTATCCAGGCCGGCCGTGAAATCCGTTGTATCGTGGAGCCGGAAAACATTTCCGACGCCCAGTCCGAGGAATTGGCCCGTCAGATTTCCCAGAAGATCCAAGACGAAATGGAATATCCCGGTCAGATCAAGGTCACGGTCATTCGTGAAAGCCGGTTTACGGAATACGCAAAATAATTTTTTTGCGGGGGCGAACGGCGATCCGCCCTCACGTGTAAAAAAGTCATGAAAATCCTCTTTATCGGCGATATTTTCGGAAATACCGGCAAACGGGTTGTTGCCGAGCGACTGCCTATAATCGTCGAGGAACAATCAATCGATATTTGCGTGGCCAACGCCGAAAACATAGCGGGCGGCCGCGGCATTACGCACAATCTTTTAAAAAAACTCCATAAATTCGGCGTCCATGTCATAACCGGCGGCAACCACTCCCTGGCAAGCCCCGATTCTTTCGAGGATTTTACCTCCGATCCGTTCCTTCTCAGGCCCCACAACATGCCGCCGGGCAATATCGGATCGGGGACCGCGCTTTTCCCCCTGCCGGATGGAAGAAAGCTCGGCGTTATAAGTCTCATGGGGCGCACGTATTTCCAGGAACAATTCGACTGCCCGTTTCGTACGGGAATGGACGCCATCGACCGGCTCGCCGCCGCCACGCGCTGTATTATCGTGGATTTTCACGCCGAGGCGACCAGCGAAAAAAAGGCCTTTGCGCAGCATGTTGACGGAAAGGTAAGCGCGGTGCTCGGCACGCATACGCACGTACAAACGGCCGACGAATCGGTTTCTCAGGCGGGGACGGCATTTATCACCGACGTGGGTATGACCGGCCCCGAAGACTCCGTTATCGGCATGAAAAAAGACCAGGTCGTCAAACGGTTCCTCTTGCAATCGCACGTCCGTTTCGAACCGGCCTCGGCCGGACCGATGCTCAATGCCGTTATCGTTGAAATCGACGACGCGACCGGCAAGGCCCTCTCCATTGTTCGGCTCTATCAACGGATGACCTTCGCATGATCGGCGCGGATTTTAAATTCGTTCCCCCCCAAAAAGCCGACAAACCCTATTCGGTTTCGGAAATCAACCAGGGCGTAAGCGCCATCCTCGAAGCGGGCAACACGCTGGTGTGGGTCGAGGGTGAAATCTCGAATTTCAAACGCGCATCGAGCGGCCACTGCTACTTCAAGCTGAAAGACGCGCAATGTCAAGTGCCCGCGGTCATTTGGAAAAACACGGCAATCGACCTGGATTTTGAACCCGAGGACGGAATGCAGGTCGTGGTGATCGCTTCGCTTCGGGTGTATACTAGGGGCGGCTATTATCAGCTTGATGTGCACAAAGCGCAGCAGGCCGGACTAGGCGCACTTTTCATGGCTTATGAAAAATTGAAGAACAAACTTGAGGCCGAAGGGCTTTTTGATCCGGCCCGCAAAAGGCCGCTTCCCGCACATGTGTCCCGGTTAGGCGTCATTACTTCCAAGCACGGCGCGGCAATCAAGGACATCGCCAAAGTCGCCTTTTCGCGCTCTCCACGTGTCAATATCTTTCTTATCGATGTCCCGGTGCAGGGAGACGCCGCCGCGGGCGCGATCGCGCAGGCCATTGCCGACATGAACGCTTACGGTAAGGTCGATTGCATGATCGTGGGCAGGGGAGGCGGGTCGATCGAAGACCTGTGGGCGTTTAACGAAGAAATCGTGGCCCGCGCCATTTTTAAATCCGCGGTCCCCGTTATTTCCGCGGTCGGCCATGAGATTGATTTTACCATTGCCGATTTCGTTGCCGATGTTCGGGCAGCCACGCCGTCGGCGGCGGCGGAAATGGCCGTAACCGATGACGAACGGGACCGGCGCTATTTTTTGGCCCGGTCGAACTATTTAGTAAAAAAATTTTATCAGATTCAATCGAATGCTCGCGCTCGATACGAAAACCTGTTTGGCCGATCGGGGTTTTCAAAGGTCGCACGCATGGTCCGTGAGGCGCGCCAAACCTCCGATTCGCTGGACGACGCTTTGCATCGAAGCTTTTATCAGGCTTTTCGAAATTTCAAGCAACGAAGCGGCTTTATCGCCTCGAGGTTAAACGCTTTAAGTCCTTTGCATACCATGGCGCGCGGGTATAGTATCGTTACCGACGCTTATGGAAACGTCATTAAAAACACCTCGCAGGTAACGAAGGGAGATCCCGTCGACATTCGGTTTTTCGCGGGGAGAGCGATTGCCGAAGTCAAAGAAGTTCAAGAATAAAAAAGGATTTTCCTGGGTTTTATCGGTGAAAAAGAATTTATATTTTTAGAGTTGTTTTTTTCTTGACGGAGACTTTGTGGCGGCCTCAAAAAAATTGAGTTTTGAAGAAGCGCTTAAGGAATTGGAGTGGACCATCGAACAGCTGGAACGCGAAGATTTAACGCTTTCCGAGTCGCTTGAATGTTTTGAAAAAGGCGTTACGCTCATGCGCATATGCGACACTCACTTGAAAAATGCGGAAGGCGCCTTGAAACAAATACTTAAAGACGAAAACGGCGAATTCATTGAAAAAATACTCGGAAATTCGGCTGACGCCGTAAGCGAAGGAGGGCTTTCCGATGACTGATCTAAAAACCTACATGGCCCGGATCGCCGAGCAAACCGACGAGGTGCTTGACAAATTACTGCCGATCGACGGCACGTACCCGCAATCGATCCACGCGCTTATGCGCTATAGCATTTTCGCCGGAGGAAAACGCATCCGGCCGACCCTCATCATGGCGGCCTTCGAAGCCTGCGGCGGAAAACCGGGCGCCGCCGACACGCTTCTTGCGTGCGCCGCAATCGAAATGCTCCATACTTTTTCGCTTATCCACGACGATCTGCCCTGTATGGACGACGATGATTTCAGGCGCGGTAAACCCACTGCCCATAAGGCCTTTGGCGAGGGGCTCGCGGTTTTAGGCGGCGACGCACTCTGTATATTCGCCTTTGAGTGTTTGGCAAGGACCGGCCGGGCCGATATCATCCGGGAAGTGGCCGGGGCCCTGGGGACCCAGGGAATGATCGGGGGCCAGGTCGTTGATATTGAATCCGAAGGAAAGCCGGCCACCCTCCAAACCGTCGAATACATTCACAAAAACAAAACCGCCGCGCTCATTCGCGCATGCGTACGTACGGGGGCGCTTTTGGCGAATGCGGGACCGCGGGACCTTGAACGGCTTTCGGCGTATGCCGATTATGTCGGCCTCGCGTTTCAAGTGGTCGATGATATTTTAGATGAAGAAGGCACGACCGAACAACTCGGTAAGGACGCGGGAAGCGACCGGGAAAAAGGAAAAGTGACTTTTCCTTCGGTATGCGGTATGGCGGAGTCGAAACGCTATGCCCAGGACCTTATTCAAAAAGCTTGCAATGAAATCCAATACCTTGACGATAAAGCGGATGTGCTCAGTCAGCTTGCCTCCTATTTCCGAACCCGTATTTCCTGACCCTCCCCGGAAAAACGACGCGCTTTTTCTTTATGGGGCGCTCTGCGCGCACCCCTTTGTGTTTACCTATGTCCAGAAAACCGTTGAGGTCATATACGGGCCGGCATGCAAACCCGACAAAGAAATTTTTTTGCCCCAATGCGCCCGTGATTGCGTGGCCGTTTATAAACGGCGAAGCGGGGGCGGGACGGTGGTTTTGTCGCCCGGAATGGTCATAACCATCGTTGTCGATAAACGCGGGCCCGGTGGACCTATTGAAATATTTTCAACGGTGCACGACGATATTATCGAGGTTTTGGAATCATCGGGTATTTCGGGCGTTCAAAAAACCGGCTTGAGCGACTTGGCGATAAGCGGCAGGAAAATTCTGGGAAGCTCCTTATATCTTAAACAATCGCCGGGGCTTTACTTTTACCAATCCGCGCTCATGGTCGACTCCGACCTTTCACTTCTCGGCAAATACCTCGCGCACCCGCCGCGGGAGCCGCTCTACCGCGGAAAAAGGGACCACGCGGATTTTTGCACGACGCTTAAAAAAGAAGGCCATGAAATTTCGGCCGAAGAACTGTCGGAAAGGATCGGCCGGGAATTGGGGGGACGCTTACAATAATTGCCGCGCCAGCCCGGCCACGTGGTCGGCGGTAATGTTTTTTAAGCAATTATAATGTCCGTAGCGACATTTTTTCCTGAAGCATGGGTCGCAGCCGCATTTTATCGAGGCGATACGCGTCTTTTTCCCAAGCGGACGGGTCCAGGCGGCGGAGGTTGAACCGAAAATCCCCACAACGGGCGTGCCCACGAAACCCGCCAGATGCATAAGTCCCGAATCGTTTGCTATAACAAGGCGGCTGCCCGCGATTAGCGAGGCGGCCTCCGTCAAGGATGTTTTCCCGATTAAATTAACCACCCGGTCGCTTCCCGCGTTTTCAATGGCTTCGCCGGTTTCTCGTTCGTCTTTGTCTCCCAGGAGTATTATTTTTTTTCCCGGCAGTTTTTCCACAAGTTCGCTATACCACGGCCACTTTTTCGTGGGACCGTATTTCGATCCGGGGCACAGAATGATTGCGCCCGCGGAAAGCGCGGATTTATCGATCCGTACGCCTTGCCAATAATCCGGCGGGCAATACGCCGTTTCCAAAACCAGCGCATATTCATAGGTGATATGCCGCGCGCTGGTCCGAAGCTTTCGCGGCAAGGGTTCGTTAAAGAATATTTCCCTCAGCTCGCGCGATACTCCCCGGCGAAGTTTAATGCGGGACCGAAAGGAAAACCAGGCGGAAGAAAAAGACTGGGGCAAAACATAAACTTTTGAAAACTTTTTTGCCTTTACCGTAGCGAGCGTGGCATGAAACTCCCCGCGCGTCTTTCGCTTATAGGGGATAATCGTGAAAGGCGTCAGTTGGGCGCAAAGCGCCGCGAGAGCGGGCGAGGCAAGCAAGGTAATGTCCGCGTTTTCAGTGAGGATTTTATTATGGACCACCGAAAGCGCCAGGACGCAATCGCCGATCCAGGAAGGAACCATGACAAGATTTCGCGACATTGGCTTTGCCGTATTTCGATCTATAAAATTAAAAGCATAAATATATATCCCGGCCCCCATATCGGCCTTGCCCATGGAATTTGCCGAGCGTATTTTAACAGAAATAATTAAGAAGGGATGAACATGAAAGCCATTATTCTGGCCGCGGGATACGGTAATAGAATGCGACCGCTTACCGATACAGTGCATAAAACGCTGTTGACCGTGGCCGGTAAAACCATCATCGGCAGAATTATCGACGGACTTTGCGATAATAATATTATCGACATTGTAATCGTTACCGGCTATCGAGACAAAGAGCTCGTCGATTATCTTTCGAAGAATTACGCGCATTGCTCCATCACCTACGTCCATAATGAACGGTATCGGGAAACGAACAATATTTATTCGATGGCGCTGGCGTTTGAAAACATCGTCATCGATAGCGACATAGTTCTCATTGAATCGGACCTTATCTACGAGCCGTCGGTCATTCAGCGGTTATTGTCTTCTCAACACCCCAACGTGGCGCTTGTCGACAAATACGCCCACGGCATGGACGGCACCGTGGTCACGGTTGAAGAAGGGGTCATCACCAGCGTGATCCCGCCCCATTTACAGGACAAGAAGTTCGATTTTTCCGACAAGTATAAAACGCTTAACATTTATAAGTTTTCAAAAGTTTTTTGCAATTCGGTTTTTAAAAAACTCCTGACTTATTACGCCAAGGTCATCAACGACAACTGCTACTACGAACTTATTCTGGGGATCTTGATTTACATGCAGCAGGAAACCATTTTCGCCGAGATCGTGCAAGGCGAAAAATGGGCCGAAGTCGACGACCCCAACGATTTGCACGTTGCCGAGTTTACCTTTAACCATGCGATGCGTCCGGCGATACTCGAAGAAGGTTTCGGAGGATACTGGAACTACGATATCATCGACTTTTGCTTTATCCGCAACATGTATTTCCCGACCGCCGCGCTCATTTCCGAAATCCGAAATAACGTGCCTGACCTCATTCACAATTACGGCTCGCGCCAGGAACTGCTCGACCAGAAACTGGCATGGCTGCTTTTATGCGACAAAAACAATGTACACGCGCTTAACGGCGCTTCGCAGGTCTATCCGACGCTTTCCCGGCGCTTCGCGGGCGCCCGAGCGCTGCTTCCATCGCCGACCTTTGGCGAATACCCTAAAATTTTTCCGGACGCCGACGTTTATCGAGACGCCGTGGGAATCGACCCCGCCGAGATCGAAAAAAAATCAGGGGCCTCCGATGTTATTGTATTTGTCAACCCCAACAATCCCACGGGGTCCTTTGTCGACAGCCCATGGATCATGGACTTTGCGCGCCGCAATCCGTCAAAAACGGTCCTGGTCGATGAATCGTTCATCGAATTCGCCGGCGGTGTTTCGGTCCTTGAGCTGCTTGAACAAAACCCGCTTTCAAACGTCATTATCGTTAAAAGTCTCAGCAAATCCCTGGGCATGCCCGGCATACGATTGGGGTATGTCTATTCATGTAATAAGGATTTTAACGATTTCGTTAAAAAAGAGATTCCTATTTGGAACCTCAATTCATTCGCGGAATTCGCTCTCGAAATCATGCTGAAGCACCGAAAAAGCCTTGCACAGTCCTTTGTCGACACCGTGCGCGACCGAGAGGAATTCCGCGCGCTTTTACTGAAAGCGCCGTGCGTTAAGAACGTGTATCCAAGCCGGGCAAACTTTGTTTTAATTTCGCTTAAAACCATCGGCGCATCCGAGCGGTCCATCACGGAAACCCTGCTGTCGAAATATTCGATTTACGTAAAAGACATTTCGCATAAATTCGCCGACAATAACACCTATCTTAGGCTCGCCGTACGGCTTCCGCGCGAAAATGCCTTGCTGGTAAAATGTTTGTCGGAATTGGACGATAAAATCTGAACTCAATAAACCCCCCGGCATTACTCGCGGCAAAGCGAGCAGTCCTTTTTTTGTTCTTTCTGACATGTACTTTTAATTTGATTAAAATATAGTGATAATTCGTTTTTTTAAATGATTTCGCCGCAAACCGTACTTTTTCTTAGTACGGTTTATTGAAATAAATACATTATTATTCCGCTTTAATAATGAATTTTGATTATACTATAGCCTATGAATTCCATCATCGAATACATAGACTATCGATTGTTTTTAAAAGAGTATTATCTTTTTCAAAAACGAAGTTTCAAATATTTTTCGTATCGATATTTTGCCAAAAAGGCCGGGATCAAATCCCCGACGTTTTATATTGAAGTGGTCGAGGGTAAAAAAAACCTTTCCCGCGGCATGATCGGGCGGTTTTGTAAAGCGATAAAATTTGCTCCGAAGGAAGCCGCGTATTTTAAAAGCCTCGTGCTTTTTAATCAGGCGAAAACGGCCGAGGAAAAACAAGAGCACTACCTTGTTATGCGTTCCATGGAAAACGTTAAAAGCGAGAAAGTCTTGGACCCGGACCAGTATGATTATTTTGCCCAATGGCATACCGTGGTCATCAGGGAATTGGTCACGATGTTTGACTTTAAAGACAAATGGGAGGCGCTTGCCCAAAGCGTTTACCCCGCAATTTCCGCCCATGAAGCGAAGTCTTCCGTCGAGCTTTTGATGCGGCTCGGCCTTATTGAAAAATCTCCGAAGGGAAATTATATACAAAAGGACACCGCCCTTACGACGCAAAGCGGCATTGCGTCATTGGCGGTGCGTGAATTTAATCGGAGCATGATCGCCCGGGCGCTTGCGGCGCTCGACGAAATTCCCAAACAGAAACGCAACATTTTCGGCGTCACCATAGGGATTTCTCCCGCCATGTTTGATCTGGTTTGCGCGGAAATGCAGGCGTTCAAGGACCGGATAGTTACCATGGTAAGCCGAGACCGCCTCAGCGACAGCGTCTATCAAATGAACCTTCAATTTTTTCCGGTAAGTCGCGAAGTCGCCGCGAATATTCAAAAGGGGAAACCACGGCAATGAAAGTAGCGACGCTTGTTGTTTTAGCCATCCTCCAGGCCGTTTTATTTTGTTCGCGTTTGCCGATTCAGTTAAGCGGAGGATCGACCAGCACCGGTAATGAAAAGATCGTGGGGACGGTCCTTTACGCTTCCGGCAAGCCGGTCTCCGGGGCCGCAGTCATTGTCAGGCGTAGCGACTATTTGCCGAGCCTTGACTCAATGCAAAACACCGGAACGTTCCTTGACCGCATGAAAACAGTAGCGGACAGCCAGGGCCGATTCGCCGTCGATAGCCTCGATACCGGCGAATATTTCGTTGAAGCGAATGACCGGATAAGCGCCGCCGGACTTATCAAGGTCAGCATGACGCTTGCTTCCGGCAGTCCTCGTCCCTTGACAAATATACTCAACCCCTATGCGTGCATTAAAGGCAACATCGGCCGACGGCCTGTTTCCGCGGCCCAGCTGTTTTGTCGCGTATACGGGTTGGAACGGGCCATTGCGGTCGATTCCGCGGGACAATTTATCATAAATGATTTACCCGCAGGGACCTTCGGCATTATTATCGCTTCCCGCGATACGTCCTTCGCCCCGATCAAATTCGACGACATCACTCTCAGCCCCGGCCAAACCGTCGCTTTTCCTTTTGCGACCTGGCCGCATTCGCGACGAATGTACCTGAATACGACGGCCTCCGGCGCCGCAACTACCACATCTATAACCGGTTTCCCGGTCCTCGTCAGGTTAACGCAAGGAAATTTCAATTTTTCCGAAGCCCAAAATAGCGGCGCCGACCTTCGTTTCGCCAAGCCCGACGGGACCGTTTTGCCTCTGGAAATCGAGCGGTTTGATCCATCGGCGCAAGCCGCCGAGATTTGGGTCAAGGTCGATACCGTCGTGGAAAACGACAGCGCGCACTATTTCACGATGTACTGGGGAAACCAAAGCACGGCAAGCGCCTCCAGCGGCGCGGCGGTTTTCGATACCTCAGACGGCTTTCTTGGGGTATGGCATTTGAACAAAAACTGCGACGATGCGACCTATCATATGCGCCAGGGAACGCGAAGCGCCACCACCGATACCCTTGGCGTCATCGGCTATGGCCAACGCTTTAGCGGCGGCGCATTTGTAAAAATCCCCGGGCTTTTAGGCGCCCCGCAAATACTTACTCTCTCGGCATGGGCGCTTTTGGACACGGTGTTTAACATCGGCGCCGAAGTCGTGAGCATCGGCGACGGCGCGCTTATCCGGATGGATGATTCATGGGAAAATCAGGGTACCCACGGCGCGTATTGCGTAAACCCCGCGGGCGGCGTCGACTCAACGCATTGCGTTATCAAATCCGGCGTATTTTTGAAAAAAACCGGATGGCATTATTTGACCTATTCAGTCGACGTCATGAGCGGCTCGCAGCGTCAGTATATCGACGGTTCGCTCTGCTGCGTTACCGACAGCACCGCCCCAATCGTTTACAAGGGGATAGGGGCCGACACGTATTTGGGAAAACACGCGAATGGCAGGACGGAATTCAATTTTTGCGGCGCGATGAACGAGGTCCGCGTTTGCGGAACGGTCCGCGGCGCGGATTGGATCAGGCTTTGCTATATGAACCAGCGGCCCGATGACAAATTGATATTTTCGAAGTAAGAAGCCGTTCAATGGAGCGGCTTAGGATCGGAAGATTTTCGCGGGGAGTATATTTCGGAAGACTCGGCGACGAATCAATTATTTTCGTAAAAGAATAATTTTTTGTTGAGGGACATTTTTCAGGTTTGGTCTGGTTTATTTAATATATGATGGCGATTTTTAAAAAAAATGTTTATATTAATACCCTGCAAATAAACGTTAATTTCTTTTTAGGAGGAAGCATGGTTTTTAAAAAGTGTGTTGTAATATGGGCAAGCTTAATCGTGTTCATGTGTATAATGTTTGCCCAGGCGGAGTTTTATCCGGAACGGATTTATAAGCAGCGGAAAAAGAGCAGTCTCGATTTTGGGTGGAAATTTTATAAGGGAACGCCAGCAACCGGTACTCCTTCGGACAGTAATTTTAACGATGCTAGTTGGGCCACCGTTAACATTCCCCATTCTGCTTCGTACGATGATCCGGAACCGCCTTTGTTCGACGCCACTCCGAATAATGGCGAATATAATCGGTATCAGGGAATTTGCTGGTATCGCAAGTATTTTACGGTTCCGCAATCGGCAAAGCATACCGGAAAAATACAAATCGAATTTGAAGGCGCCATGCAGGTTGCAACCGTATATTTAAATGGAAAGCTTTTAGGCGTCCACTCTAACAGCGGATATACGTGGTTTCAATTTGATATTACAAACCAAGTGTCTCTTACCGGAACAAATGTGCTTGCGGTCCAGCTCGACAACACTCCCAACGCGATGGTTCCTCCCGGCAGAACGTCTGATCCTTCGATTACGCCATCCGATTATTTATTATATAGCGGTTTGTATAGGAATGTTTGGCTTATTTGCACTGACGCTTGCAGTATTCCGTTATGGAGCCAACGCATTTCTACACCCGTCGCGACCGCTTCGGCCGCAAGCATTAAGGTCCATATTACCACGCCGGTTAGTTCCGCGACTACAGGCTCAATTCAGGTCCGTTACGTAATAGCATTTCCTTCCAACACTCCCGTGGCCACAGGGATCCAAACAATATCGCTTACTTCCGCGGGGACTGCTGTTTTTGATACTTCAATCACTATCAGCAATCCGTCACTCTGGACATATCGAAATCCGAACCTTTATCATTTATATACCCAGGTATTTAAGGATGGAGTGCTCGTTGACGATTATGTAGACCGTTTCGGCGCACGCTGGTATACATGGACTCCCCAGGCCGGCTTTGCTCTTAATGGGGTCATTGATACACTTCGAGGGGCCAGCGTGCATCAATCAGTGGGTTGGATTGAAAGTGCTTTGCCGCGTTCCCGCTTTTTTAAAGAAGTCGGCATGGTCAAGCAGATGGGCGCCAATATGATCCGCTGCGCGCATTTCCCGCGTGATCCGTCGTTTTACAATGCGTGCGATGAAATCGGTATGTTGGTTTTGGTGGAAGTGCCTACATGGGGGTGTTGTCTCAATGGCTGGACGTATCCGGACACGTTGTTCATGCGATTGGACAGTTGCATGAAAGAAATGATTCAAGTGGGCTATAATCATCCGTCGATTCTTGCATGGGGTTTGTTTAATGAGCCGCCAGCTGCATATAATTTACCCAATCAAATTCCTTCCGAAGACACTATCGCCCATGCAATGGACCAAACACGATTTACATATATAGCCGATAATCAGCTCAATAACCAGGCTGTTGCAAATAATGCTGATATTTTGGGCCAAAATTACGGTGAATTAGACGTTCTGTTTCCCAACATGATAAAGCGAATACTTAACACGGAATATCATGAAGGCTGGGTAAACTACTGTTATCGCGGCTGCACCGCAGCAAATAGCGGACACCAAGTCGCCGATAATATGTCAGCAAGCGGATATGCGTATCAGCGCTGGAACATCTGGACCGGGTTGATTGCTGCTACGAGACCCAATAAGCTCGCGGGCGCAACCATGTGGAGCTTTAATGACTATTGGTCCGAGCATGACGGCGGTGTCAATCCTATGGGCGCAGTTGATCACATGCGAATTCCAAAGTGCGTTTTCTATTTATTTCGTAAATTTTGGACGGGGGCACCTTACGATAACGATATTCCGGTACCCGGCCTTACCGCAACCCAGCTTCGTCTTGATGTGGATACCAATTCAGTCATTGCCGACAGCACGGATGTTTCGATTATTACCGCATCTCTCAGAAGTGCGAACGGACTCTGCGTCGACAATACTAACGGCGGAACTAACACCGATACCATACTCGTCACCTTTACCGTTACTGGCCCGGCAAATTATTTCGGTACCGGTACTGGAAAACTCTATGCGGGAAAATGCGCGCTCATGATCAAATCGACCAATACACCGGGAACAATCACAATTTCCGCAACCGCTCCGGGGTTACCAGCGGCAACACCGATCACAATTCAAAGTATCCCTGCGGACACTTCGTCAATACAGTTCCTTACGCCAATCAGGTTACAAGGTTCTGCGAATGTGATAAAACGAAGTTTAAGCATTATTCAGCAAAAAAACAGGATCATTATTGCTTTCGCAAATTTCACCAACGCAAATGAAGCGGTTAATGGTTTAAAAATCCTTAATTCCAAGGGGGAAGTCGTTCCCTGCCCGGTTTCATTAAGTTCAAGAAACATGATTGTCAACACGAATAAACTTTCCAATGGATATTACTTGTTGTCGGTTGGTCCGATTATTAAAAATATTTGTATTGCAAAATAAGGAACCGCCCGAATCACAGACCCTGCCTTCGGGTTTTGGCGGCCCATGATTCTATTATCGGAAAAAACAGTAATCTTCGACTTCAAAGGATACATTAAGATTTGAAAGGAATATTTAAATGAAGAACAAGTTTTCCGCAATATTTTTATTAAGTTGTTGCGTTTTTATAGGCGTGTCAATCGCGCAAGGCAAAGAGCCGGACACCATAACCCCAAAAATTGAAGTTATAGGTAAGGCCGCTTTGGAGGAAGGACAATTTGTCAATAGTAGTTACACGTACATCCCTAATGGACAGGCAAATGGAAATTATATCCGGGAAACGATGCCCTTCAGGCCTTGGCTTAACGATGAATTCGTTCAGATAGGATTAAAAACCACGCTTAATTCGCATTTCAGCGCCATTGTCAGCCCACAAATAAAGCTTTGGAATGATACATGGGACTGGGGTACGATGGGTCAAAACGGCAGTTCCGCTAACCCTTTTAATCAGCACATGACGGTATCCATAGCTGATGCGGAAGGAATTGTCGGTTTTGGAAATAAAGAAACTTTTGCTTTCAATGCAGCGGTCGGCGTAATGCCCTACAAATATAATGAAGACGCAAAAAACCTCGGTGAGTATCTTTTTCGTACCGGAGAGCATCCGGCATATATTGAAAACTCTTTTGATTATGCCTACGCTACGCTGACCGGCGTACGATTGAATGCGATAATGTTCAACAATTTGTTGCTGGATGTTTTATTTACCCAGGAAACGCAGATTATTCCGCTCAATGATTGGTCAATGTCCATATTGGCCGGATATAAAGTGCCGCATTTATTGGATATTGGGGCGGGTATAATGTTTGATCGAATGATTCCCGTGTCAGGAGCACTTGACGCACCGGTTTTTCCTAAAGGCGCGCCGGACACCTTTTACACGAGCAACGGGACTTTAGATACGTTGAAATGGGGTGGAACCAAAGTAATGGCCCGAGCCTCATTTGATCCGAAGGGACTTTTGGGTGAAGGGCTTTCTGGCATTCTAGGAAAAGAGGATGGAAAAATTTATGCCGAATTCGCAATCCTGGGCCTCAATAGCTTTACCGCATATAAAAAATCGGTCGATGCGCAAGGCAATATCATTCCAGGCCAATATGTTGTTGACAGTCTTATGAATTTTTATTCGAACATTTCAAAGCGCATACCGATAATGTTCGGATTTAATATTCCCACATTCAAGCTGCTTGATTATTTGTCCGTTGAACTGGAATGGTTCGGATGGTCATATTCACCGAGTTTATATAATTATCAGAGTTTAAAATACACTCTTCCAGAGCCGATTATTCCCACAACACTTTCGTCGCCAAACGGCGCTCTTTACACAAAAGATAACAATTGGAAGTATTCTTTTAATGCGCGAAAAACGATTTGGGGGCATTTTTCGGCGATCGGTCAGATTGCGCGAGACCATACCCGTCATGATGTTTATTATAGCGGGTTCGCCGATCCGGAGGAAGCTTTCCTGCAAAAGAATGAATGGGGCTGGTGGCTTAAATTGCAGTACAGTCTATAACGGTTTCACTTAAACATGAAAGGGACACTTCAATGAAAAGCCTCTTAATAGCCTCCATTTTCACACTATGCTTGTTTGTTGAGGCTCCGATTTTTGCACAAGACTCCACGGGGTCCCCAAAAATTGAATGGACGGGCTTGGCTGCGTTAGAAGAAGGTCAATTTATTAAATGCCAATATATCGGGGACAATGGAGCGCCGATGCCTTTTCGGCCGTGGTTAACCGACGAGTATGCCCGGCTGGGCATAAGGGCCGTTGTCAATCGGCATTTTAGTTTTTCCATAATTCCTGAAGTCAAGCTTTGGGACGATACGTGGGATTGGGCGCAAAACGGTTCCCTCGGCTCAAACCCGTTTAACCAACATGCAACGGTTTCGCTTGCCGATGCCGAAGGCACGGTCGGTTTCGGCGACAGGGACGCTTTTGCTTTAAACATTTCTAGCGGCGTGATTCCGTATAAATACGATGCCGAAGCAAAAAACCTTGGCGAATATCTTTTTCGCACCGGCGTCCATACACCATATATCCAAACATCCTTCGACCAGGCCTATGCCACGCTGACCGGAGTACGTTTAAATGTAGAAATGCTTAAAAATCTTTCCGCGGATATTTTTCTTACAACCGAAACGCAAGTCCAGCCGATCGGAGACTGGTCTCTTTCTTTTCTTCTCGGATATCAGGTTCCAGGATACATGGATATCGGAGCCGGAATCATGTTTGATCGGTTAATTCAAGTAGCGAGAAATTTGGACCATCCTCTTGATCTCAGCAATTATTATAAGACAAGTACCGGACAAACTGATACGTTTAGTTTTGGCGGGACAAAGGCAATGGCTCGCTTAGCCTTTGATCCGAAGGGATTTCTTCCATCAAACCTTTCGGAAATTTTCGGCAAGGAAGATGGAAAGATTTACGGCGAAGCGGCGATACTCGGTCTAAACAGCATTACCGCCTATAAGGATTCGACGAATCCCAACAATGGCCAGCCGGTGCCTGGCCACGAGGTTATTGATAGTTCATTGAATTTTTATTCCGATATCTGGCAACGCATTCCAGTAATGTTCGGATTTAATATTCCGGCTTTTAAACTGTTGGACTATTTATCCGTGGAATTGGAATGGTATGGCTGGCCCTATGCCTCGAATTATTATTACCTTGATGGTTTTTATTGGAACCTGCCTCTACCGAAAGGAGCAAGTGGGAGCTCGGCATGGAAATATTCCTTTAATTTGAGGAAAACCATGTGGAACCATATTTCCATTATCGGACAAATTGCCCGTGACCACACACGCCACGATGTTTATTACAATGGTCAAGCCGACGTTTATGAAATATTTCAGACGAAGGATGAATGGGGTTGGTGGCTAAAGTTGCAGTATAATTTTTAACCAAACTATCTAATTGATAAAAGCGAAAAGGCGCATGGATCTCTAAAAGGTTGAGATTTACGCGCCTTTTGATTTTAAAATTTACGCGAAAATCATAAAATGTCTTTTTTTGAAATTGTTCTTAGTTGCCGCACAAACCAAAAATATGCGAGCGGAGCGCCGCATAAATTTCCCGTCGCAAGGGCGATATATACGCCGTAAATTTTCAAGTGGGCGACAAAAACCAGGAAAAGCGCCACGGGGATCGAAATGAGCCCCATCCTGACAAGCGCCAGGAACAGGGCGGGCATCGGCTTGCCGACGCCCTGAAATGAAGACGCCGTGACGATTGCCACGGAAAGCCCGGTAATGGTCAACGCCAAAAACCTAACTTGACGCGCCGCGATCCCGACCACTTCCGGAAGGTCGGTAAACATTTTAAAAAAAAGCGGGGCCGCGATCATATAGACTATCGCCACGGCCCCGACGCTTATCATGCCCGTTATAACGACACGATCGTAAATTTTGCGCACCCGCCCGAAATTTCCCCGCCCGAAATTTTGCGCTATCATGGTAAGCGCCGCGCTCGACGCCGCAAAGGCGGGCATCATGACGATCTGGTCCATCCTGCCCACAAGGGTCCACGCATTCATGATCGTCTGGTCAAGGGCGCTCACGATTTTATTGAAAACGATGAAGGAAACGGCAAGCGAGGCCATTGAAAGAAAATTGGGGAAGCCAATACGCAGGATTTCCACCACAATCGACCAACGACTTTTAAAAATATTGAACGAAAAAGGAAATGACGACTTTTCGCGCACAAAAGAGACGCACATGACGACCGAGGCGCTGAAAATGGAAATCGACGTCGCCAGGGCCGCGCCGGCAACGCCCATTTTGCAAACGAATATCAGGACCGGATCGAGCGCGATATTGAGGACCGTTGAAAGGACCATGGCCCGCGCTATGGTCGAGGTATGTCCCTCGCCCTGTAAAATTCCGCTGAATACATTGCCCAAAAGCATGATCGAAAGACCGGGCAAAAGAAAATTGAGAAACTGTTGTCCATAACCTATCGCCTCTTCGCTCAGCTTAGCGCCGGCGAGCAGGTGAAGAAAATGACCTGAAAAAATATATCCGCCGATAATTGCCGGGATTCCGATGCACATGCCGATAAGAAGGCCGCTTGGCATGACATGCCGGGCGCTGTCCCGGTTATTTTCCCCGATAAACCGTCCGACCATGGATCCGATGCCCACGTTCATGCTCATGCTTATGGCCATGAAAAGGAAAAACAAGGGGAACATGAGTCCGGTCCCCGAAATAATGGCCGTAGACTTTGGATCGATGCGTGAAATGAAAATAGTGTCGACCAGCATATAACAGAATTGCAGGAGAAGCCCGATAAGCATGGGCGCGGCGATTTTTATGGCAATGGGAACGATCGGGCCGTCGAACATGCCCGGAATTTCCTTGAATCTGGCGGAACTATTGATAGTAAGTCCTTTTGTAAAGAATTAAAAAACGCCCCGATAAAATAATTGATAACCCCAATGAGTATCGGACATAGCATTACCGGGGATTTTTTATTAAGATTGTCAATCCGCGTCCGATATTCTATGATATAGGACAGATCTCTTTGGAAGGCGCGCTATGATCGGAAAACTGTTGACCTCGCTAGGCTTGAGCCCGGAGCAACAAAAAATATTGCTCACGGTGTTTAAAATTTCTTTCGCCGGATGTATTGTCGCGGTTGCGGGCATGTGGGGCTGGCAAACGTTCCAAATAAAAATGAAAGCTAAAAAAGCGCAGGCGGAAAAGGCCTCGCCCGCGGCGCAAATGTTCTCTTTTTACGAAAAGAAAAGCAAGGATTTGCTGCCCATCGACATTGAGGCGCATGAATTCGCCGCCGATTATTACTTGAAAAACGACCAGCCGCAAAAAGCCATTGAGCATATCATGCGCATCGTTCCCTTGCAAAAAGGAAACCGCAAACTCCATCTGCGCCTTGGAACCGCATATATGGAATCGGGGCAATATAAAAACGCATTCGATGAATTATCGTCGCTTGCCGCCGCCGATTCCATCGACGAATTTTCGCCGCTTGTCGAGGCCCGATTGGGCTTGACGCTGTTTTACCTGGGCGATATCCGTCAAAGCGAGGAAAAGCTCGGCGCGTGCATCGCCCGGTTCCCCCGCTGCGCAGAGGCGCCGTGTTATCTGGGCGAAGTCGAGGCAGCCGTCGCCGGCCCCTCTCCCAAGGCGCTGGGCTATTTCCAACAATCGCTCGGACTTGATTCGGGATACGTGGAAGCGTGGTACCAGCTCGGGCGGTATTGCATGAGTCAAGGCGACTATCCCGGCGCGCGCGCCCGCCTTTTACACGCGCTCGAAATCGAGCCGCTCCATGTAAAAGCGCACGCCCGGCTGGGCATGGTCTATTATTATCTTGACGAACCAGAAATGGCTAAGAAATCGTACACGACCGCCTTGGCGCTCAATCCGCATGATTACAATACGCATTACAATCTTGGGGAGCTTTATTATTCAAAATACGGCGACAACGCCGACGCCCTTGACGAATTTAAAAAAGCGTTGGAAGGAAATCCGACGCACGCCGAGGCGAATTTCAGGGCCGGGGTCATTTGTTTGGGCAACAACATGGTAAAGGAGGCCGTCGGTTATCTTGAAACCGCGCGCGCATCGGACCCGAAAAATATCAGGCTTCTCCTCCAGCTCGGCGTTGCGTACGAAAGGCTCGACATGAAGGATGAAGCGCTTTCGATGTATCGGTTAATTCTTGATTTTGACCCACTTAATCAGGTTGCCGGGCAAAAAGTTAAACTATTGTCTAGTGGATGATCGTATCATAACCACCATATATTGTATTTTATTGCTATCTCCTTAATTTAAAACCGGTTTAAGAGAATTAATATTACAAAAAAGCTTGATTTATTGTTATAAATGAATGTATTCTATGCTATGAACTCATTGGCATCGGTTTAATTTTTCTCCGGAGTTTTGCTATGGCGAACATCACAAAAAAAGACTTGGTCGAAAAAATTTCCACGACAACGGGCCTTACGCAGGTCGACACGAAGATCGTGGTTGAGAGTTTTCTTGAAGCGGTTTCAAGGGCTTTACGAGAAGGAAAAAACATCGAAATCAGGGGGTTTGGCCGCTTTAAGATCAAGGAAAAAAAGGCGCGCATGGCCCGCAATCCCAGGACCAACGTTCATATCCAGGTCCAGGCGGGATACAAGCCGGTTTTTGAAGCATCAAAGGAACTGCGAAAACGCATTAACGATATATATTGGAAAAACATCCCCGGTCCCGCCGAAGGACAGCCCGCGCCGCTTGCTTAGACCCTCAAGGGCACCTCGTAAAAGCGCAAAAAGTTAAGCTTTTTAAAAAAGAAACCAAGTATTTTTATGAGGTGTTTATATTTATTTGACGTCAGAAAGGTCCTTGCGTATGGCTGTCAGCAAAAAAGTGGCGATTTTAAGCGTTAACGGTAAAAAGGTGAGTTTGCCGGTCATTGAAGGCACCGAGGGTCAGTTCGGCATCGACATCAGCACCTTGAAAAAAGATGCCGGGGCAGTGGTGTTCGATAATGGGTTCGCCAATTCTTCGTCCACCTTAAGCACCATTACCTTTGTCGACGGCGACGCCGGGATTTTGCGCTACCGCGGATACGACATAGAGGACCTTGTTGATAACTGCTCGTTCGTGGAAGTGGCCTATTTGCTGGTCCAGGGAAAGCTCCCCACGGCAACCGAACTCAAAAAATTCAGCGGTTATCTTAACCAGCACTCCATGATCCATGAGGACATGCACCATTTTTTTACCGGGTTTCCGCCGAACTCCCATCCCATGGCTATTCTCTCGGCCATGGTAACGTCGCTGTCGAGCTTTTATCCGTATCTTTCCTACGATGATCCGTCGTTCGACATTACCGAGGCGCGGCTGCTTTCGAAGGTCAGGACCATTGCCGCGTTTTCGTACAAAAAGTCGCGCGGCGAGCCGGTTGTCTATCCCCGTCACGATTTGAGCTACTGCGCGAATTTCTTGAACATGATGTTCGCTTCTCCCGTCGGGGAATATGAAATCAATCCTGAAATCGTCAAGGCCCTTAACCAGCTTTTAATTCTCCACGCGGACCATGAACAGAATTGCTCGACCTCGGCGGTCAAGCTCGTGGCCAGCACCGGCGTGAATCTTTACGCGGCGATTTCATCAGGCATTTCGGCACTCTGGGGGCCATACCATGGAGGGGCCAATCAGGCGGTCATCGAGATGCTCGAGCTTATCAGAAAAGACCGGCGCAATATTAAAAAGTACGTTGAAAAGGCCAAGAGCAAAAAGAACAAATTCAAACTCATGGGTTTTGGGCATGCGGTCTATAAAAACTATGATCCTCGGGCAAAGCTCGTAAAGAGGATTTGCGATGAGCTGCTTCCGACCCTTAACGTGTCCGACCCTTTACTCGATATTGCCCGCGAACTCGAACAAATCGCGCTTAAGGACGATTATTTCGTGGAGCGCAAGCTCTATCCCAATGTCGATTACTATTCCGGCATCATTTACCGCGCCATCGGGATTCCCACCAACATGCTGACGGTCATGTTTACCATCGGTCGGCTTCCGGGATGGATCTCGCATTGGAAAGAAACCATGGAAAACGAACGCAATAAAATTTGGCGGCCTCGCCAGATTTATATTGGCCCGAACAAGCGGGAGTTCGTGCCGATCGACCGGCGGATGAAGTAAGAAGAGGGGGCTTTATGGGAACATTTAATGTCGGCGTTAAAGTCGAAAACGCTTCAAATCGTTCCCGTGGGATTGTGCTGCCCAAATTGTTAGTTGACACCGGGTCTGAATATACGTGGATCAGCGCCAAATCCCTGGAAACGATCGGTATTAAAAAAGAAAAAAAAGATGTCCAGTTTATTATGGCGAATGGCGTCCGAATTACTCGTTCCGTCGGATTTGCGGTTATTAAAGTGAATAGCGCATTTACCGTTGACGAAGTGGTTTTCGCCGAGAAAGGCGATTTGCTTTTGCTTGGGGCCAGGACTTTGGAAGGATTGGCGCTGGTGGTTGATAACCGCAAGAAAAAACTGGTCGCCGCGGGCCCGCTCCCTGTTGCTTGAATAAAATAGTATATACCATTCAGGTACTTTTCATCAAACGCTTGCCTCGATACGCCGTTCACCGAGTAGGCGCTTTGCGCCTTATCGAGGTGATCGGCACTCGGCAAGCGGTCCGTGCGTAGCGGCGACAGATAGTATGGATATCCAAATCTCCCCTATTCCGTTTCTTTCGGATAATTACGCCTGGGCTTTACATGACCGCAAGAATGCCGTGATCGTCGACCCCGGCGAAGCGGCGCCGACCAGGGATTTTCTGAAAAAGGGAAACCTGCGCTTGTCCCATATTTTAATAACGCACCATCACGCCGACCACTACGGCGGCGCGGCCGGGCTTAAAAAGGAATTTCAGGAATGCGCAATTATCGGGCCCGATGATGCTCGCCTCAAAGTATGCGATGACCCGGTGCACGGCGGGGAAAATCGGACCATTATCGGTCAGCCGATGAAGGTAATCCGCGCAGCCGGACATACGAAAACCCATGTGCTTTTTTATTTCCCGACTGTGTACGCGCTTTTTACCGGCGACACGCTTTTTTCAGCGGGTTGCGGCCGCCTGTTTGAAGGAAGCGCCGAGGACCTGCATGGGTCATTGACAAAATGCGCTGCCTTGGAAGACGACACGCGCATTTTTCCCGGTCATGAATATACCGAAGAAAATCTTAGGTTCGCCCTTACCGTCGATCCCGCGAATCCGGCAATCGCCCAGCGACTTGCCGAGGTCAAAAAACTAGGAAGCCGGGGGCTTGCCTCGGTCCCAACGACCATTGCCATGGAAAAAGCGTTCAACCCTTTCTTGCGAGTCAAGGAGCCGGCCCTGCGAAATAAACTGGGGATGGAACAATCCTCGGACGTCGAGGTTTTTGCGCGGCTGCGGGAAATGAAAGACCGGTTTTAGCGACCGCCGCCGTCGCCCCTGATTTCGCATCTATCAACATGCTTTAAAAGTATTTCCCTGTATGCCGTGAGCTCGCTGAGGAGAACCGGGCCCCGTTCCCGCATGGCGGGGTCTAAAAGCTCGGCCCGTGTTTGCATGGGTTGCACAAAAACGTTTCGTACGCCTTTAAGAAGCGCCGCAAGCTCGGTAATAACCGTTCGGTCTATAATGCCTGGCGCTGCGGTTATGCGCACTTCCGCATTGTCTCCCATTAAACGCGCGATTTCGATGGACGAGGCAAGCCTTTCAGGAGAGTCGGCGTAAGGCGATTTAAGCAAAGCGGTGTAATTGCCGGGTAATGTTTTTACGTCGAGCGCCAGATAATCAGGCGCCACGGCCCGAATAACGCCGGGCCGAAGCCCATTCGTGTCGAGCTTAATGAGATATCCCAAAGCACGAATATCCTTTACAATATCTAAGAGCCCCGGATGAATGGTCGGCTCGCCTCCCGAAAGAACCACGCCTTCGATCATTCCTTTTCGCTTTTCCAGAAACGCGCGTATATGCTCGAAGGGAATTTCCTCGGGCGATGCATTAAGCACGATCCCGGGATTATGGCAATACGGGCAGCGTAAATTACACCCTGAAAAAAAAAGGACGGTTGAAACCGTCCCCGGGAAATCGATAAATGAATTTTTAATCCAGCCTATGATGTTGGAAGCGCCATCTCGCATGCGATTTCCTTTTCAGCGATCTGCGGCTTTCCCGGTGTAATCGTAGGCCCGTTTTTATACAAAATCCGGTTATGGTATTCCGATTTCTTGCCGAGGTTCCAATTTTGGACCGGCCGATAGTATCCTACGATACGGGAATATACTTCGGTTTCTTCACCGCAATTGGGACAGGCGAATTGTTCGCCTTTGATATAACCGTGGCGAAGGCACACTGAAAACGTCGGCGAAATGGTGAAATAAGGGATTTCGTAATTCATGGCTATTTTTTGCACGAGTTTTTTACAGGTCTCCACGTCGTCCATGGCCTCTCCGATAAAGGCGTGGAAAACCGTGCCGCCCGTGTACATGCGCTGGATCGGATTTTGGAGGTCCAAAGCCTCAAAAAGATCATCGGTGGCGTTTGCGGGCAGTTGCGTTGAATTGGTATAATACGGATTTTCCCCGCCGGGGATGACCATGCGCGTAAATTTTTGCCGGTCGATTTTTGCCAGGCGATACGACGTCCCTTCGGCGGGCGTTGCTTCGAGATTATGCAAATGGCCGGTTTGTTCCTGGAACTCAACCAGCCGCGCGCGCATGTGCGAAAGCACTTCCATGGCGAAACCGCGCGCCTCCTCGCTCATCAAATCTTTTCCCAAAAAGTTAAGGACCGATTCGTTCATTCCCACGAGGCCGATGGTCGAGAAATGGTTGTTCCAATGGCGCAAATAGCGCTGCGTATAGGGAAAAAGACCTTGGTCCATAAGCCGCGTTATGACCTTGCGCTTGATTTCGAGCGAATCGCGCGCGATGTTCATGAAGTGGTCGAGTTGGCTGAAATAATCTTCTTTGGTCGAGGACAAGTAGCCGATCCGGGGCAAATTAATGGTGACCACGCCGATAGAGCCGGTAAATTCGTCGGAGCCGAACAGGCCGCCGCCCCTCGTTCTTAGTTCTCTTTTATCAAGCTGGAGCCGACAGCACATGGAACGGACGTCGCCGGGGTTGAGGCTTGAATTAATGAAATTCTGGAAATACGGCGTCCCGTATTTTCCGGTCATTTTAAAAAGCAGGTTGGCGTTTTCGGTGTCCCAATTGAAGTTCTTCGTGAGATTATAGGTTGGAATGGGATACGAAAACCCCCGCCCGTCGGCGTCTCCGCCGATAAGCACTTCCAAAAAGGCCTTGTTGACAATGTCCATTTCCGGCTGAAATTCGCCATAGGTTGCGTCTAAGGCCTTGCCGCCCACGATCGCGGGCTGGTTTTTCATGTCTTCGGGCACGACCCAGTCGAACGTAACATTGGTAAACGGCGCCTGCGAGCCCCAACGGGAAGGGGTATTGACGCCGAAAATAAACGATTGGATTTGCTGCTTGACGTCATCGTAGGATAGATTGTCCACCCGCACAAACGGGGCGAGGTAGGTATCGAACGACGAAAACGCCTGTGCGCCCGCCCACTCGTTTTGCAAGACCCCTAAAAAGTTCACCATTTGCTGCACGAGAGTTGAAAGGTGCTTGGGCGGCCGCGACGATATTTTGCTTTTGACCCCGCCCAGCCCTTCGGAAATAAGCTGGCGAAGCGACCAGCCCGCGCAGTATCCCGAAAACATCGAAAGATCGTGAAGATGTATTTCGCCGTTACGATGGGCGTCGGCGATTTCGCGGGGATAAATATTTTCGAGCCAATAATTGGCGGTTATGGCGCCGCTATTATGCAAAATAAGTCCGCCGAGGGAATAATTGACGTTCGAATTTTCATGCACGCGCCAGTCTTCCTGTTTGAGGTAGCCGTCCATGGTATTGACGATGTCCAGAAGCACGTCTTTGGTGCTGCGCGCCCGGCGGTGTTGTTCACGATACAGAATAAAGGCCTTGGCGACCCGCGCATGACCGCTTTCAATGAGCGTTTTTTCTACGACGTCCTGGATTTCCTCGACAGCGGGAATGGAGTTTGAATGAAATTTTTTTCCTATCGCTTCTTCAACCTGTTTGGCCAGCCCAAGCGCCAGCCCGAAATCTTTTCCGCCTACAGCCTCGGCGGCCTTAAAAATGGCGTTGGCGATTTTAAAATTATCATAGGGAACAAGCTTTCCGTCTCGTTTTCTGATGGTGGAAATCATGGTGTAGCACTGCCTCCGCTTACGAACGCGTTTTTTAAGGGTGATTTATATAAATTATAATAATTCCAAGACAAGTAGTAGAAAAATATGGAGGTTTAAATTGCATGGAATCCTTTAAAACCACAATATATGCTACCAATTGAAAACAAAGTATACAATATATACGGGAGGAGTGTCAAAGAATAAATAGCGGTCCTTAAATATGTAATGGGCAGCGCTAAAATCGACATTTTTATCTTCATTTCCCGGGAAAGTATATTTACTCGAAAATGAAACAGGACACAATAAAAATCGAACCGTACTCCCTGAAAAACGCGGACGTTGTTGACCTCGAATTTTATCGGAATGCGTTTTTTTTGGCCACGGGACCAAGAGAGGGCGGCCCGTATACTTTTCTTATCACTTCGGAAGGTAAAAAAAGCAAACCTAAAATTTTCTGCACATGCTCGCCCGGTTCTTACGCAGGGTGCGTTCATGCTACCAATCTCTTGGATTGCCATCGGAAAAATGTTGAAAAAAAAGGCGCGTTATTCGGCGTCGAAGACTTTCAAAACAGTATTTTCAGGCGGCTTTTTAATCCATTTGTCAAGAACCGGCCGGTTTTTTTCGACGCCGTAACACAAGAGCTTTCATCCGCCGGTTCGGGCAAGCGATTACTGATTGGCGCTTTGTCCGGGGAAACCGTTGTTGAGTATATTTCAACGGGACCCGATGTCGTTCGTTTGCATGAACGGTTGGGCGGAGGCGACCGTAACCACACGCGAAAAGCGCTTGCCAAGAGGGCCGCTGAATTTGTTTTAACGGACACTGAAAAATTATTGGGCTTTGCCGGACATAAATCCTCGCGCCAGGCCGAAGAAGCCTCGCTCTGGTATGTTTTGGCGTATCATTTTTACCGGGAATTTGATCGTTCCGATTTAACCATCGCCTTTCATATCGACGAGGCCAGTGCCCTTGGGTTTCTTGATTTTTCGAGGGGCAATGGCGATCTTGTCGCGCATGTTTCGGTCCACCAATCCGTCGTGTCTCCGCTTTATGCCCAGCTTTCCGCGCTCGCGCCGAATTCCTGGCCTTATTTGCTTTTGTCAAAAAAAGCCGAGATGCTTTTTAAAATAGAAGAAAAAACCGAAGAAGACGCCGCTACTGTCGTTGCGTTTGTCGATGTGTCGGATGATCCGGCAAGGCCCCATTATCATGAAATAAACGGCGATTTCGTGTTTGATTCCTTGCTCTATATTCCCGGTTTGAAACGGATGGTGCGCTTCAGTGACGAAAGTGTCCGGCTGTTATCGCTGCATTGGCATAAACGCAAGACTGTCAAACGATCGGGGTTGGACGCTTTTCTGCATGATAATAAATCCGTCTTTTCAACTCCCGAAGCTTCTCCCACCAGTGCCGTCATCGACCTTTTCGCGCCGAGTGAGGGGAGAAATTTCGCCCGTCTTATCGGCATGCCGATAATTACCCGGTTTGAGCGCGTTGAAATAAAACCTCGGGGAATTGGGGCTGACCGGGATTGGCTTTATTTGTCGGCGACTTATTCGGCGGGTCCGTGCTCAATTACGCTTGTGGAAATGCTGGCCGCGCGGCAAGCCCGGCAGCGTCTTTTAATAACGGGCCGCGGGATCATTGATCTTGAAAGTAAATCCGTTGCCGACATTATCGATTCGGTGGAATCAAAAACTTCCGACGGGACCATTCGGATCAGGCGGGCCGCGCTTTTGCAATTAAAACCGGATTCGGAAAGCCAAATGACCGTTTCAAACGGCCTTGCGGCAACCGAGGTCTTTCAAAGGATCGCCGAATGCAGACCCGCCGAGCCGCTACGTGCGCTATTATGCGGATATGCTTCGACGCTACGCCATTATCAGCAGCTCGGCATTCAATGGCTGCTGTATTTATACGATAACGGCTTCGGCGGCTTACTATGCGATGAAATGGGGCTTGGCAAGACCCATCAACTGCTCGGACTAATGATTGCTTTGCGGGAGCAGCGCGGGTGCACCCAGCCGTTTTTAATCGTATGTCCCACAACGGTCATTAGTCATTGGAAAAACATCGTGTCCACCTTTGCCAAAGGCCTTAAGGCGGCCATTTTCTGGGGCGCAGCACGCGACCTTGATTCAATAGGACCCGATACCGATATAATTCTCACGTCATATGGCGTACTGCGAAACGAGAGCGGGGACCTAAGCGATCGCCGGTTCGCGCTCGCGATATTCGACGAGGCGCATTATTTAAAAAACCCCGAGACCCTGTCGTTTGGGGCGGCTTGCCGAATAAGCGCGCACTGCAAAATCGTGATGACCGGCACGCCCATTGAAAACGGCATTAAGGACATTAAAGCGCTTTTCGATCTTGTTTTACCGGGATATTTGGGTGACGACAATGAATTCCATGAACGCTTCGTCCAACCTATTGCCTCAAAGAACGTTCCCTATATCCGCGAAAAACTGACCCGGCTTTTATCGCCCTTTATTCTCCGGCGCCTTAAGGAGTCGGTGCTTGACGAACTCCCGGACAAAATTGAAGAAATTCGGGAATGCCCGCTTTCCGATGAGCAGGCTTCAATGTATCATGAAGTCCTGGCCTCGCGGGCTCGGGAAGTGGTCACGGCCTTAAAGGATGATGAAAAACCCATACCCTTTATCCACATTTTTACGATATTAACTTTGCTTAAAGAAATATGCTGTCATCCGGCCTTGCTTCTTAAAACTCCCGATTCATATAAATTCCATACGTCGGGAAAATGGGACCTTTTTACGGAGTTGCTCAACGAAAGCCTGTCGTCGGACCAAAAGGTCGTTGTCTTCACGCAATTTCTCGGCATGGTGGCCATAATGGAGGCGTACTTAAAGTCGATTAATGTCCATTATGTAACGCTGACCGGATCAAGTCGAAACCGCGGTAAAATCGTCGATGTTTTCAATAAAGACCACGCCTGCAAAGTCATCGTATGCAGTTTAAAAACCGCCGGGGTGGGAATCGACCTTACTGCGGCGTCGGTGGTCATCCATTACGACCGCTGGTGGAACGCCGCCCGCGAAGACCAGGCAACCGACCGCGTGCATCGCATCGGCCAGAAAAACACGGTGCTTGTTTTTAAGCTGGTAACAACCGGCACGCTTGAAGATAAAATCAACGACCTCATTCTTTCCAAAAAGGACCTTTCGGATTCGTTGATATGCGTTGATTCTCCCGACCGCTTGAAATCGTTCGATCGGCGGGAGCTTATGAGTTTGTTTCAGGAGCCTACATCTCGTCGAGCTTGACCGACAGGCTTTTCGGCATGATGGGGGGCATGGAAATGGTTTTAATTTCCGGGCCGTTGGGAGAGCCTAACCGAAAAGAAAGTCCCGAATACGCCAAGGCCGAGGGAAATATGGCCAGGCCGACCGAGCTTTGTAAAACGTGGGAAAAGCATGAGGTGGTAACTTCAGAAACTTTTTCATGACCGTCGAAAATCGGCGCTCCTGGCGCTATATTTTCAACGGGTCCGTTATAACCGACGCCGATGATTTTTTTTGTTGGGCCTAAGGACCTTCGGGCGAAAATCGCCTCCCGGCCCAGGAATTTTTCCTTGTCGAAGTCGATCATCCACTGCAAGCCGAGGACCAGCGGGTCGTGAACAAGCGCCCCTTCCGCGAAGATATTGAAAAAACGGCCTTCGAGGCGAAGATCATTATGCACGGCGCTGCCGCACAAGCCGCCGTCATGGTGAAGGGCCAACTCCCTTAATTTCGACAAGAGCGCCGTTGCGCAAGAAACGGGCGCCATGATAAGGTAGCCGAATTCCGAGGTCTTTCCCGCGCGAAACAGTCGAATGTCCCGGCCCTCAAAGCCGTAGCGCTCAATTGACAAATACGGAAGACCCACGATGTCGGTCCCGAAAAGGTCTTTGATTACCGCCCAGGCCTTATATCCGTCGACGCTGAGGACCACATGGTCTTCGGACAAGTCGGTCAGTCCGGCCTCAGCCGCGCCGTTTGCGCTGAGAATTGCATTAAGGTCCGCGTCATCAACAAGACTTTCGCACAGCAGGATGAGCTCCTCGTCGTTATTTGCTATAAAGCAATCGGCAACGATATCGCCGCTTTCGCTGGAAAGGAAGGTATGCAACACGCGGCCGAAGCGGACTTTGGCGACGTTTCCGGCAACGAGGCGATCCAGGAAATCAAGCCCTTTTTCTTCGGGTACCCTGAATTTTTGCATATAAGAAAAGTCCGTGATCCCAACGGCGTCTCGAACGAACCCGTATTCTTTTTTGAGGTCCGACACCGTGGAAACTATTTCCGCGCCGCTACGCTCAGAAAACGATGCCTGCAAGCGCTTCCATTCCTCATGAAGTGCCAAGGGTCGCATTTAGGTTCCTGTTTTAAGGTCTTGTTGGGCAAGTACGTAATCGACGACCGTATTGATCGACCGCAATACGGAAATGTTCTGGTCGGGGATTTTAACGCCGAATGAGTTCTCGATACACAGGACTATTTCCAATGCATCGAGAGAGTCAAGACCGAGCCCAGCGCCTAAAAGCGCGACGTCTTCATGTAAATCTTCGGGGGCGTAGGGCAAATTTAATCGCCTGATAAGCTCGGTTTTAAAAACATCGATTACCGATTTCCGGCGATTAATCAGGTCCGACATTTCTTTGGTCATAAATAACGTTTCTTATTTTGCGAAAATTGCCGCGCAATACGCCCCCGCGGAGGAGTTTAAAACTGTGAGAATATACTTTTTGCTCCCCGATGTTTCAATTGAAGAATCCATGAGCGCATACGCTACATTAAAGCTCGAAATGGTGGCGGCAGCATTTCCTAAATACCTCGAAACATCGTATGTTTTGTAGTCGCAGCGTCCTAAAGTTAAATCCAGGGCCTTTTTTTGGGGATTATCTTTCAAGGTTGAACATACCGCAAAAATATCCTCGGAGCTTATGTGCGCCTCTTTTATTGCTTGCATAACGACTTTTTCAATGAGCGGCCTAGACGCGCCAGTGGAAATTTCCGCGCTTGTTTCCGTTGCATAAGCAAATGAGCATATTTCACCGACGATGGTTGCATTGCGCCGTTTGGCGTGGGAAATGGTTTCAAGCATGAACATACAAGCGCCTTCGCCGGGAACTTGGTCGACGCGCGCGTCATTATTGCCAGGAGGTCTTCCGTTTTTATCAAAAGGAAATATCTCATCGACCGAGCCGCTTAAAAGCATGTGCGCATGTCCGCTACGCAGGGCGTACCAGGAAAAGCCGAGACCTAAAAGACCGGCGCCGGTCCCAAAACACATCGTGGAATTATGCCCGCAAAGCATGAGGGCTTTGCAAACATTGCCGGTTATCGAATTCGGCACCACATAGGGAAATGAGGTCAATTGTCGCACATGAAAATTGTCGGCCAAAAGCGAAGTAATATAGTCGTATTCCGCTCTGGTTGAACCCGAGGCAAGATGCAACAAAAGGCCGATGTCAAGGCGCTGCGTCGCACGGCCGCCGAGATCGGCTTCCCGCAAAGCGAGCCGCGCGGCCGCGATTGCATAGACGCTGGATTTATCCATGCCGTGCACGTCCAATCGTCGGTCGATTGCATGAACGTCAAAGGGGGCGATTTGCGCGATTGGCCCATTCGCCTCGGCGGTAATGCAGGGCGCTCCACCGCCGCTTAAAGCTTTTAAAAAGTCTTGTGAGCCGACGCCCGCGGGAGAAACGATGCCGCACGCGGTGACCACTATTTTTTCTTGTTCGTCAATTTGGCGGCGCGTATCGCGCCCGCTCATTTTCGGCCATAGAACAAGGCTTGCGTTATTTCCCCCGAACGCAAAATTGTTGCTCATAATAGGGCCGCGGTCCTGGCATGGCCTATTGGCGTCGGCAATGTAATCGAGGCCGCAGCCTTCACGCGGCCCCGAAAAGTTTGCGGTGGATGGATATATTTTTTCATTCATGCAAGCGATGCTCGCGATGACTTCGAGGCATCCCGCTGCCCCGAGGCAATGACCGACTATCGATTTTGTCGAACTTACCGGGGGCGTTTTGCCGGTAGCGGCGAAAACTTTATTGATTGCCTTGGTTTCGGTTTTATCATTGGCGAGAGTTCCGGTGCCGTGGGCATTAATATAGATTATCTTGTCGGGGCTTACGGCCGCGTCGGCCAGCGCCCTGCTCATCGAAAGGGCCTGACCTGCCGCGCTCGGATCGGGGGAGGTGCAATGAAAAGCGTCGTTACTGGAGCCAAACCCGACAATTTCGGCAAAAATCGGGGCGTTTCTATCAAGCGCATGGTCAAGCTCCTCAAGCAGCAAAAAGGCGCCCGCCTCGCCAAGGCTAAGGCCTAGAGGTTTTGAAAAAGGCGCGCACACTGTATCGCAGGTGGCCTTGAGACCGTCGAACCCGGCGAGTGTTGTCGGGCTGAGCGTATCGCTGCCGCCGACGAGCGCCGCGTTTAAAACCCCCAATCGAATGAGGTCGGCCCCTATGCCGATTGCTCCAAGGCTTGCGGAACAGGCTGTCACGACGGTCGCCGAAATCCCTGAAATGCCGAATACCCGTGCCAAAACCTGCGCCGCCCCTTCATAGCGCAAAGCAAAAAGTTCGTTTGCGGACAAATTATCGCCTCCGGACAAAAGTCGTTCATACTTTTTTTCTATGGAGAGCATCGGGCCGGAGCATGTGCCGACAATAACGCCCATCGCTAAATGGCCCGTGTGGTCCCCAAGAGCGGCTTGGGTGAGCGCTTGATGGGCGGCCTCAAGCGCAAAAAGGTGGAACCGGTCAAGTTCGGAAACGTTAAAGCGTCGGGCTATCTCAGATTCGTTAAAGTCAAGAACAATCCCCGCTTTCCGGGCATTGAGGTGCGCGGTCCGGGGATCGGCGATCGCTGAAAAACGCGGCATTCCGAGCCGTAATGATTCCGTAAACGACCCGACCGAGTTCCCGGCGCCGGAAACCGCGCCCATTCCCGTTACGACAACGCGGTTTCTCATGGGAGGACGGACCCGCCGGTTTTTACGATAAGCGCGAAGTTGTATCCGAGGTCGGTTGAAGCCAGCGCCAAGAGATATTGCGGAACGCCTTTAAGGGTCCGTGAGTCGATATCGGGAATCCCCGTGATTTGCGGCCAAAGATCCTGACCGTTTTTCAAGCATTCAAGCGCGCAGGCGAGACTCAAGGTAATTGATGCGGTTTCAATGAATCCCGTATTAAATGAGGTCGTTATCAACGGGACTTCCGAAGATGCCGCTCCTAAACCGGCTTTAAGAACGGACACTATTTTTTCGTCTTGCCGGTTTCCTTGCGGGGCCCAAACAATGCACCCGATATCGCCCCAGGAAAGGCGGCTTCTATTCAGGGCCGTTTCGCAAGCATGCGTTAAGCCGTCGGTCCCAAGGCTCGGCGCTGAAAATTCCAGGGCGTCGGCGCTGAGGCCATAGCCGAGGACCTCACCCAAAATATCGGCGCCGCGCCCGCGGGCGCTTTCCAAGGTTTCCACGACCATGCTTACCGCGCCTTCCCCGACGACCTTTCGTTTGTCATAAATAGCGTTGCAGCGATAACGGTCTTCATCTTCTCCCCGGTGCAGAAATCCGATAAGATCGTAATTGAAGTATGTTTGCGCATACACCTCGTCGCTTGCGGCCGCGATAACCGCGTGCGCGCGGCCTTCCCGAAGCGCGTTATAAGCATAGGCAATGCATTGCAGTCCCGCATGCGGTCCATTGGCCAGGGTCATGTTGACGCCTTTAAGACACAGGGCGTTTGAAACCCAACCGGCCGTTGAATTGGCCGTTATCGAGGAGAAATTATTGATGTCGGGGGCGAAGGTGTCGGAGCTAAAAACGCTGTTCATATGGTCGGACTCGGGCGGCCCGTTACACACTCCCATGCAGATGCCCACGGCATCGGCGTTTTTAGGACCTACCCGAAGCCGCGCACGGTCCAAAGCCAGACGCGAAGCCGCGGCGGCAAATTTACTAATGGTATTCATCCCGGTAAAGTCGCAGCGCCGGTCGACGTCTTGGGGTTTGAACGGAGGCACAAGCCCGGCCTTTTTTGATCCGAGCGGCGGCAGGCCCAAACGTTCGACGGTCGAAAGCCCGATAGCGCCCCTACGTAAAGCGTCTATGGTGGCCTCAACACCCAAACCAAGCGCGCTGACCATGCCCGAGCCCGTCAATACAACCCGTCCTTGCGAAGGCCGGGGCTTGCAAGCGGGCTTGTCCCACTTTGCGAAAACCGCCGCGGCGTTATTGCCGCCGAAGGCGTAGTTCGCCGAAATAAATGCCGAATATTTTTTCTCGCGCGCTTGATTGGGGACATAGTCGAGGAAGCAGCCGGGCCGAGGCCCTGAAAAATTCAGGGTCGGCGGAATGAATCCGGCGTTCATGGCCAGAAGATTACACGTTGCTTCCAGTATCCCGGTTGTTCCCATGCAATGACCGAAAAACGATTTGGTGGACGTTACCGGAATGGGGGTTTGGCCGAAAAACTTGGCGATGCCGCGGCTTTCCGCCCGGTCATTGGCCTCGGTGCCGGTCCCATGCGCGTTGACGCAGCCGATATCGGCAATGGTCAAGCCCGAGTCCGTCAAAGCACAGGTCAGCGTTTTGTAAACGCCCTCGCCGCGCGGATCGGGCGCCGTGGGGTGATAGGCGTCGCAGGAAAGGCCGTGGCCGGCAATTTTTCCCTTCATCGGAGCGCGGCGTAGCATTGCCTGCTCCATGTCTTCAACGACCCAAAAGGCGGCCGCCTCGCCCACATTGAGCCCAAAAGGCTCTGAAAATGGGGCAATAAAACGCGTCGAGGTCGCCTTAAGCCCGTTAAAGCCCGACACGTTCGCCACGCACAAAGCGTCGGCGCCGCCCACGAGAACGGTCGTGAAAAGGCCGCTTTGAACAAGAGACGCAGCCAGCCCGATCGCCCCGGTTGTCGACGAGCACGCGGTCGTTACCGTCCACACTTCCCCGCCAATCCCTAGCGCCCGCGAAAGCGCTTTTCCCATACCGTAGTATTGGGCCTGCAGGTTCATTTTTTCATTGAATACTTTTTGGCTTTTTTTATGCAGCCATTTGTATTCTTCCTCCGCCGAAAGCAGTCCGCCGTTACAGGTTCCGAGCACCAAGGCGCAGTCGCGGCGCGGCGTTTTTTTGGGCCATGCGATGCCGGAGTCGCTCAGGGCCATGCGCGCCGCGGAAATAGCATACTGTAAATAAAGGTCGTCATATTCGGCGATTTCTTCATCGGAAAGGAGCGCATGCGGGTCAAAGTCTTTGATTTCACCGCCGAAGGGCGTTCGGAAATGCCCCGGATCAAAGCGGGTAATGGGCGACAAGCCATGCCGCCCGTTTTTAAGGGAGTCCATGATTTGCGCAAGAGTTTTTCCAATGGGGCTTAAAACGCCGATCCCCGTTATTGCCGCTTGTCCCTTAACGCCCAGGCGTTGCAGGGGTTTTCCCACGGTTTTTTTGCCGCCTTTCCACGTTGAAGGTTCCAAGCTTGCGGCATGGGCGCTCTTTTGCAAACGATAAAAATCGTTCCAAACGGCAATGAATTCCTCGTAGAGCTCCTGGGGCGACAATAAAAGCGGCTTAAACACCACGTGCGCGCCGTTATAATGCGACCAGGTCATGTCGATGATACGGTTTTGCCGAATAAGGCGGTCCCAATGGATTGAGCCGGGATAAGGCGTAAAAATGAAAAATTCCGCCGTGTGAATATCGGCCATGGAAAGCATTTCGACGATCCGCTTCGATACGCCTTTTTTGTCCCACTCGCGGCCCAAGGCGCATGAGGCGAAAAAATTGATGTCGCGGTCTTTGAGCATTTTGACCAGGTCCGAAAGGCGCTTTTGTTCGACGGCGTCGCCGGCCAGGGCCTTGATTGAAATCGGGTCGACATTGAGCGTGCAATAGAAATTTTTTACTCCCGCGCGCGACATAAGATCTAAAAACGCCGGATCGGAGTTAAGGGCCATGGTCGAAGAAACGAAATATTTTTTATTGAGCGGCGCCAAGGCGGTCAACAGCGCCGCGGCATAGTCCATGGTTCCGCGCCGCGGGAAAAACAGGGTATCGTCGGCGAGATATACGTTTTCAAATTTCAGCCCGCGGATTTCCTCGACTACCCGGTCGATCGGCCGGAACCGAATTTTGCCGCCCATGTGCGCCGGAATGGCGCACATGGCGCAATTGTAAAGGCAGCCTCGGGTAAGTTGGACGAGGTCTTCGTCCCAATCGTAGGATTTTTTTTCATAAAAAATGTCGCGCCGGGGCGGCTTCATTTTTGAGAGATCGAATGATTGGCCGCCTTTGTATAGTTTCTTCAGGGCGCCTTTTTTAAGGTCGTCTAAAATAACGGGCCATGTCGGCTCTCCCTCGCCGATATTGACCGAGTCGGCATGTTTGAGGCACTCTTCGGCCATGAAACTGGGGAAAAAGCCGCCCATAATGACCTTGGTCCCCCGCCCCCTGAACGTATCGGCGATTTCGTAGGCGCGCGTCGCCTGGGGCGTAAAACAATTGATTGCTACTAGGTCAATGGCTTCGCCGTAAGGAACGGGGTCGCCGTTATTATCGTCAATGAGTTCCATGTCGAATTCCGGCGGGGTGAGCGAAGCCAGTATGGGTATGCCGAGCGACGGCGGCGTGGTGAAATTACCGAGAAAATAATCGACCAGTCCTCGGTCAAGCTCCGGATTGTTCTTCAGGAATTTTTCGAACCGTGGATAAACGAAGATGATTTTCATGTTTTTTTTAAAATACATTTGTAGCGCCAAACAATGTTTTATTTTATGATTAAGCATTAGCTACGCGGGAAATCGTGCATACGGACAAGAAACAAAGTTATTAAAAAAAGGAATATTCGATGAAATTGAAGATTTCAAAAACGCCCCATCAAAAGACATGCCTGTTTTTCAGGAACAAAACCGCACTACCCGCGCTTATGGATTTTAAGGGCGATCCGGGCGAAACGTGCGTTCGTTATGACGGCGAGACGACCCTTATTTTTTGCGGGCTCGGCGTCCCTTCGGCCCCGCAGGCCCGTGTCGTAAGGACCGCGGCGGCCAAAGGCATACAAAAAGCGCTCGACCTCAAGCGTACCGAAGTTTCGGTTGATTGCGCCGGCATTGCGGCCCCCGGATTATGGAAAGCGGCGCTTGAGGGGATTGTGCTCGGTGCGTATAAATTTTCCAAATATAAAAGCGAAAAGCCGACGAAGCTGTCCGGCCTTGAATTGGCGGGCGAATCGATAACGCCCGCCGAGGCCCAAAAAACCGTTGCGTTGTGTGAAAACGTCAATGCGGCCCGGGACCTGGTCAATGAAAACGCACACGTCGTGTATCCCGAATCATTCGCGGCCCTGGCGCGGGAAATTTCGAAAAAATCGGGGCTGCGCTATACGGGGCTCACCGAAAAAGACATTGACAAAAAAGGCCTCGGTCTTCTTAAGGCGGTCGGACAGGGCTCGCCGTATCCGCCGCGGCTCGTTATCATGGAATATCGCGGAAATCCCGCGTCAAAAGACCTGACGGCCATTGTGGGCAAGGGCATCACCTTCGATTCCGGGGGCCAGAACCTTAAGCCCACGGGTTCCATCGAAACCATGCGCTGCGACATGTCCGGCGCCGCTGCGGTTTTAGGCGTCATGAAAACGCTCCCCGTTTATAAACCGAAGCTTAACGTGGTCGGCGTTTGCGCACTGGCGCACAATGCCATCGGCGGCAAAGCGTACTTCCCCGGCGACGTTTACACGGCGTACAATAAAAAGACCGTTGAAATAAACAATACCGACGCCGAAGGCCGCCTTGTTTTGGCCGATGCGATATCGTATTGCATCGATGTTTACAAACCTAGCCGGGTCATCGACCTCGCCACGCTCACCGGCGGCATTATTACCGCGCTGGGTAGTACGGTTTCGGGGCTGTTTTCAACCGATAAAAACCTCGGCGACAAGCTTTTCAGCGCGGGAGAGCGTACTAACGAGCGGTTGTGGGCGTTTCCGCTGTACGAGGAATTTACGGACTCCATGAAAAGCGACCAGGCCGACTTGCGCAATAGTTCCAAGAAAAGAAAAGGGTGGGCAAGTTCCATTACCGGCGCGGCGTTCATCAAGGAATTCACGGGGGGCACGCCATGGGCGCACCTTGACATTGCAGGAACAGCGTATAACGAGGACTGCGCCGACGGCGAAATCCCGCAATTCGCCACGGGAATCGGCGTACGGCTTCTCGTGGATTTTTTAATGAATCCATAAGGTAACCCTCGACACAAGCCGCTCGTAACGGTAAACTATACTGTATGCACCTGAAATCAAAACTTCATACCATCGCCATCGTCGGCATCAACCGTGAAAGCGCTTCGGTGCTTTCCACGCTCATGGAAACGCAATCCGCGAAAGTAATCCGGATCATCAACAATGAAACCGAAGACTTAAGCGACCTTAAAACATACCCGCAGCTCGACATTATCATTAATACGACGAACGATGTATCGGTTTATCAGGAGCTTAAAAAACTTAATTTGGACCATGTGGATATTTTAAGCGGCCTCAGCGGGCGTATTTTGTTCAGCACGGGCGCTTCCGAACTTCCCGCCTTGAATAACCAGGAAGATAAAAACCGGCTTTTAAACAGTTTGCATGAAATCAGGGAGGCCATTTACCTCTCTAAAAATAAGGACGAACTGCTTAAATTGGTTTTGGACGTGGCTATCGGCTCGACGCTTGCCGACGCGGGCTCCATTATGCTTATGGACGCCGCAAAGCGTACGCTTACCATCGAAATCGCCGAAGGCCTCGATAAGGCCGTCGTGGCCTCGACCGTTCAACGCGTGGGCAAGGGTATAGCGGGGACGGTGGCCAAAACCGGAAAGCCGCTCCTTATAAAAGGATCGGTCGACCGTGAGCGCTTTCCCGCGGATTTCGAGCGCAAGGACCTGATCTCTTCCATTTGCGCGCCGCTTATCATCGGTCGCGAAGTTGTAGGAGTCCTGAGCATCAACAGCAAAAACCCCCGTCGCGAATTCGGCGAAGAGGACTTGCTCTATATAAAAAAATTGGCCGATTTTTCCGCCGACATCATTAAAACATCCAAGGAATACGAATATTCGGCGGCCTCCTCCTTTTCACTGTCGCTTTTAAACAACGCCCGCGACATCATTACCCTTAAATATTCGCTTGAGGAACGGCTGAACCTCTTACTGCTTAAAATCGTCAACGCTTTTTCCGGGGAAATCTGCAATTACTACGAGTTTGTGCGCGATAAAAAAGTCTTTTTGGCCAAGGCCTCCTCCTCGTTCAACATTAAATTGATAAAAGGTAAAAGACTCAAGCTTAACGACTATTTTTCAAAGCAGGTAGCGGCCACCGAAGACACGGTCGTGCAGTGCGTGCCGGAAAAAGACGGGTACCATAAAAAATGGTATATTGCCCGGCCGGTCGTCGTTAACGGGGAAATGAGCGGTCTGCTCTTTCTTCATGTTATATCGCAGCGCGACGCCATGAAAGAGGAAATTGCCGTTTTGGAAAAGATCGCGGAAATGATCGGTCTTGAGCTTTCCAAAAACCAGGAAATGGAATCCATCAGGGTCCAGTCGATTAAATTTTCTGCCATTTCGGAAGTATCGTTCGATTTGGCCGCCGCCCGCACTATAAGCGAACTTTCGAACATTATCATATCCAACGTTTGCATTATTTTAGAGGCCGAAAGCTCCATCCTTCGGCTTTACAATCACAAGACGGGCGCTTTGGACGTTTTGGATTCATTTTCGTTGAAAAGCTTTGAATTTCTGAAAAATTTAGAGGCAATCGACGCTAAAATCAGTAACGACGCCATTACCGGAAAAAACGCGGTCCTTATTAAAGACCTTGCCAAATCCCCCTATAGCGCTTCAGGCGTGGATTCGCAATCCGTGCTCTGCATGTATCTCGAACGCGGCGCAAGGACCATCGGGACCCTTTCGCTCTATGACAAAAAATCCATCGATTTATACGCCACACGCAGCTTTTCACATAAAGACAAGGAAATATTCCTCAACTTCTGCCTCCAGGCCTCAAAGGCCTTGGACCGGTTCATGATCAGCGACGTCTCGTGAAAATACCGACGCACCGAGAAAAAACCCATAAATCCACAGGGATGACCATTGCCGGGTATATCATTGCGGCCGCGGCCCTTGCCTGGGTGTTTCACGGTACCAAACCCGATGTGCTGCGCAGGGATTTCGCCTCCATAAACTGGCCGCTTGCCGTTTTTGGCATGCTGGTTGACGTCGGGCGCTATGCCATGCAGAGCGTGCGATGGAAGCTGTTGTTGTCGTCAATGTGCCGCATATCGGTGTTTTCAACCTTGCGCGCGTTGTACGCGGGCGTTTTTCTGAACATGCTGTTTCCTTTTCGCATCGGTGAAGTTACCCGCGCCTTTATCGTTTCTCGCCATGCGGCCGTGAGGTTTTCCCTGGTGCTGTCGACCCTTATCGTGGAATACCTTTTCGACGGCATTTGGCTGGCGCTCGGCATCGGCCTTATCGCCACCTTTACGCCCCTTCCCAAGGAAATACTGGGCGCGGCGCGCATTCTGGGCGTGGCGATTTTAGCGGCCAGCGCAGTATTCATCATCGTCATATTCCACCGCGAAAAAGGTGAGCGCGAACGCTCGGCGGCCAAAGGGGGGCTTTTAGGCAAAGCGCTTCGTCGCGGGGTTACCCTTTTGTTGACAATCAGAAAAAGCCTTAAAAGCATCAGCAGGTCGCGATGGTTTTTCGCGTCGTTTTGTTTGTCGGCGCTCGATACGCTGTTCCACATTACGGCGTTCTGGATCATTTTGCACGCCTACGGACTGGACCTGTCATACCTTGTTTCCGCGGCCGTTTTGCTTTTTATTTTCGTGGGCGTCATCATCCCCAACGCGCCTTCGAACGTCGGGGCCTTTCAGTTTTTGTGCGTCCTGGCGCTCATGGGCTTCGGGGTCGACAAAACCACGGCAACCGGTTTTTCGATCCTGGTGTTCGTACTGATTTCCCTTCCGCAAGTGGTCTTCGGCGCCGTCGCATTCGTTTTCAGCGGACAAAGCCTCGCTACAATACGAAAAGAAATACATCGATTGCGAGCGTCTTCATGAAATTTCGCGCGACGCTTCCCAGGGACAGTCGCGACGAAACGTCGATAAAAGCCTACGTAGAAGCCCTGAGCGCGGAGTACCCAAATCACTGGATGGACGCGACACCCGGGAGGGCGCCCTAACAACCGCGGGTTTACTCCATTATTACAGGCGGCCTATTTGGTCACCATGAACGGGACGATGACCGATTTGTTCGTACCGGCAACCGTATGTTTTAAAAAGTAAATTCCGGCATGAAGCGTAAAGCCGTTTACCGTGATTGCCGCGCCCGTTTTATAGCCGTTTATTTTGTAGGAAAAGACGCTTTTCCCCAGGCAATCGAACAAGTCCGCCGCGATTACGGCCCCTTCGATCCCTTTGAAGAATATTCCGTATGTCAATGCCGTCGGCGAAACCGAATAAAATTCGACCGGATTCAGGCTCCGGGCGGCGCTTGGTTTCGATTGGGCGCGCAGCACGCCGGCAGTCACCGATAAATTTGATATTCTGAGGTTATCGATGACGTACCGGTCGCTCCCGACGCCATAGCCCACGAATCGGACTGAAACGGCCTTTTTCAGGTTGAGCGCCTTGGCCGCGGTTTTCCAGGCCGGTTGCGCAAGGGAGGCTATGGGAACATAGAGCCTTACCCAATTGCCGGCGGAACCAAGCAGAAGGGAGCTTCCGAAATAAGCCCCGTCGGTGATGTCGGACTGCTCTAATTGCACGCAAAGCACGGAATTGGTCCCGAGCGGCTTGAGGTCGAACATGATGGTATCGGCCGACCCGAGGTTAACGGGGGCCCCAAGCGCGGTAAACGTCGTTTTTATACCGGCATACGGCGCTCCTTCGGCGGTGGCCCCGGCGTTTCTGGACAGCGTGAAATAGAGTCCTTTTGCGCTGTTTCTCCCCGAGTCGGAAAAGATAACGGGCGCGCTTGATTCTCCGCCCGAAATACCGTCGGAAAGGTCGCAGAAGCCGGACCATTTACCGCCGAGAAGATTGGTCATTAAGGCGGTGTCTTCGAAATCATCGACCGCAATGTCTTTAGCTCCCCAGGCCGTTACCTGCAAATTGACAATGTCGAAATAGGTCGAGCCGGAAGTTGATTTTTGGACATTCCATATTTTCATCTTTGTCGTATCAAAATATACGCTCACGCGTTCCGCGGTGAAAGCATTGGATCCCGCGTCGATATCGCCTTTCCAGTTTTGAATTAAAACTTTTGTTCCCGTTCCGGTATATGTTTTCGTGGCTTTACTGGTTTGACCTTTTAAAATGACCGTCCAGGACGTCGATTGGCTGAGCGTAGCGGTTATGGTTTCCGTTTGCGACGTCAAGTCGAGCTTGGCGGGCGTGGGGGCCAAGGCCGAATCGATCCTGATGGTGTCGGTTGTTTTGTTGGCCCATCTGATGAATGCAACCGCGCCGATTGCGCCGCAACCGTAATCGAGGGCGCATTCGGTGTTTTTATAGATACTATTGTCATCGGTAAAAGACCAACTGCACGTTGATTTGTCCGCCCCCGTGCAATTGTCCGATGTTGGTCCGGACACTACACCGCCGGTTAAACGCGCGAATTGACGCAAATTAATGTCGTTCCGAGAATGGGGATTTTGCGGGAAAGTGGTCCCGTATTGCGTGATCCATGAGCGCGTGAACGAACCAAGGCCGGCAAGCCACTGGACTTGCTGGATGACGAAGTTTTTCAGGCCCACGTCGCCGTCGATCATATAGAGCATAGCGGCCGTAAAGGCCGCATTGCCTACGGTACGGCAAGTGCCCCAGTTCGTGGTGTTTACCGTTGCGCCCCCCACATAGGCCGTGCCCATTTTAACCACACGGCTCAGTTCGGTCGATACATTGGCGAGCAATGAACCTTCCGCGGAGGATTTTGAAGTGCTGTCGCCGCTACGGTAAAGTTCAAAGGCCGCTAGATCGCTGCAATGGGCATAGCCCAGCACGTCGTAATGCGGCTGACTTACCGTTGAAAAGTATGTTTTTGCCGCCGTAAGATAGGAGGCGGTTTTAGTGGCCCGGTAAAGCTCGATCGCCGCGCATGCCAGTTTGTCCTGATAGGTTGCCGAAACATAAAAAGGTGCGCCCGTCGAAGGGTCGGTTTGTTCGACGCATATTGACGGATGCGCAACGGCAAACGTATACGCCAGTTGCGCCTTTGAAAGGCACGTGGCGCTATACGTGGCGTCGTAGGATTTGTAGAGAATTGACATGAGCGCAAGGGCCGCGGCGTAAAATCCCGGCACGTCGCCGCCCGCGCAATACGAAACCGGCCTTGGCTCGGTGCGAAGCGAATTGGCATAACCGCTTTCGGTCAAGGCCCCGTGGTCGGTTGGCCCATTGCCCACGGTTTGAACTATTTGCGTGGAAGAAATGACCGCCTTGATTATATAATCCGTCCCCACTTTTGCTTCATTGAGAATGTCGGGAATATTGTCCTTTGTGCCGAGAGCGTTCCATGAATTCAGGTCGTCGTAGCACGCCGGATCGGTAAAAACATCATAACCTTTTAAAAGGCAATAAACGGAAAAACCTAAAGGTAGGCCGAATTTCATGAAATCTCCGGCGTCATAAAACCCGCCGTCCAAAGGCGTTGATCCGCCGTCGCTCCAATGCGGATAATGATTAGCGTCGTTTCCGGTCCCCGTAGTCGTGTAAAACGGATTATAGGGGTTTCCGGTTGGGTTGGCTGTTGTCGGTGCGAGACCGGATCGTTGGTATCGATAAAATTTAATCAGCGTGTTCTGGAGCCCAGCCCAGTCTTGGGCGAAAAGAGGGACGATTATAAACAGAGTTAAGATTCCAATTCTTTTTAATCGCATAACTTCTTTCTTTCTAAAACGTTGAATGAAATAAAGAGTAGACTCTCTTCGAAAAAATGCCGGAAAAAGACTTTTTTAGCCTTACAACAAGATTAGTGGGGGTTTTAACTCAAGAAGTTCAGGGAAAACGGCATTTGGTTCCTTCTGCCGCAACCTGCGCCGCAAAAATGCTCTTGATTTAATCCTACTTTGGTAGTATATTTATAGCATGAAAGTCAAAGCATCAATAACAATAACGGATGTCCTTTTGACCGAAGTAGACAAGGTGAGTAAAGGGAACAGGTCGGAATTTATCGAAAAAGCGATTAAAAAATATATTGCTCAAGCCCGACGCGGGGTCCGCGATAAAAAAGATATTTTAAAAATAAACGGCGATTCTCGCCTTCTTAATTCGGAAGCGTTAGACGTTCTTGGTTATCAGGTTTCGAGGTGAACCGTGGAGATTTGTATAGGGTCTATAAAGGTTCTAAACAAGACCCTAAAAATTATCGGATTTTTGTCGTCGTAAGCAGGCAGGCTTTAATTGATTCCAATTTTTCAACCGCTATCTGCGCCCCGGTCTATTCAAACTATCTCGGCATATCAACGCAAATTCCTCTTGGCGTTGAAGATGGGCTCAAGCACAATTCGTGCGTTTATTGCGATGAATTGATAAGTATTCCTAAAAGCATGTTGTCCGATTATGTCGGTTCCTTATCAAAAATAAAATTGCTTGAGCTTGACGAAGCCCTCAAGATCGCGCTTGCGGTTGAATCCAATTTTGATTTTTAATCCGCAAGACTTCCGCAAGGCCACAAACTTGCATTCGAAGCTTTCTGGCCTGTTCATGGCGTCGGGTGACCCGGAAGGTAGGCGAACCGCCTCGAAAATAATGGCATCGGTTTTATTTCCCCTCTTTTTCATGTTCCTTTGGATCGTCGCTTTTCTTTCCCATGAATTTGGAGATCGTTTTCATGAGGTCGGGGGCCAGGGACAAAATTTTCCCCAAGCTTGCTTCGTCTTTGGTGACCGAGTGGACATGGACTTTATCGTCGATAATTGAAATGAATGCGACAGGTTGAATATTGACGCCCCCGCCCGTTCCGGCGCCGGAGCCGCTTTTGCCTTCATTGCCCGCGCCGCCAGCGGCAAAGCCGATTGAAACGCGTGAAACCGGAATCAAGGTCACCTTGCCCGCGTGGATCGGCTCTCCGATGACCGTTTCCGTTTTTGCTATGTAATTGATTTGGTCAAGCGCCGCTTTAATGACTTCGGAGAGGCCCATGGTTATCCTGGCAATCGTTTTAAAAATGCAAACAAAGCACTTTTTATGTTTAGAAAAGTCATTCCATAAATTTATATTAAAAATATATCATGTGTCCTCATTTTATCGTAAAACTAAAAACCGCGATTTTAAGATCGGCTTTTTTCGCAATTTTGCTTTTTACCGCCGGCCTTAATGCTAGCGAATTTATTGCAATCACGGAAATTTTAAAGAACCCGATCGGCCCGAGCAATGGAATTCCCGGAGACGCGAGTCATGAGTGCATTGAAATAACGAACCTCGGTTCCGATACCTTCTTTATCGACAGTTTGTTTTTGTTCGATAATCCCGGAGGTATCGATTCGATCGTTACCTGGGACACGTTAAAATACGGCCCGCTGGCCCCTCATGAAGATTGCATTTTCAACGCTTCCGTAATTGCCCCCGGCGCAAGCGCACTGATTTTAGACCAAGACTACTTCACTGCCTTGCAAGTGCAGCCTTCAAGCCATTTCTCGATCGACGCCCGGACCACGATTTTAACGGTCAATAGAAAAGACATCGGTAATGGCGGCCTTTCAAATACCGACGGCATCGCAATATTTAAAGGGACCCGCCTGAAAATTTCCCGCATTGTCGCGTATGCTTCCGACCAATGCGCCGGTTTTTCCCTGACCGACACCTTGCGTCAGACCAAACCCCAGCCGCCCGAAGGCGTTTCAATCGTACCCGCGTCGCTCCTTTTCTGCCCTCCGGCTTTTATTTCCTGCCCGACAGGCTTAAGTCTCGGACATTATGAGTTCGTGCGCAATAACTGGCTTGTTGAATGGAAACTCGGCGCAGCGGCCAGCGGGGGCTCAATTGCTTGTTCTTTGGCTTGTTGCAAGGTAGGAGCGCATTATACGGCCGCTTCCTGGAACATACAGCGCGGCGTTTTAAATAATATTTCCATTCTAAAGCAAGGCGCATTTTCCTCCGATATCCAAATTTCGAGCATGGTCGTTTCACTGCCGCTCGACAGCGCGGCCTATACGTTTACGATATCGGAAAACGGCGTTTCCACGGGATGGACGGTTGATTTGTCCTCGGTCTGGACGCCGCCGGACCCCCTTAAAATCAATGAACTATTTCCCCGCGCGCAATCCGACGATCCCGAATGGTTCGAACTTTTTAATTCTTCCTCCATGCCGATCAACGTCAACAACTGGCGATATGGCAATTCCGAAAGCTCCTTTCCGATAACGCAGCAGGACCTTGTCGTGGCCCCCGGAAGATTTTTGGTGGTCACCAAAGACAGGGCGCTTTTTTCGAGGCGGTTTCCCGCCATTACCTGCGTGTGCCAGCCCGACGCCTGGATGGCCATGGACAATTACAGGGACACCCTGAGCTTGTGGAACAATCGCGGGGCGCTCAGCGAGACAGCGGCGTGGGATTATACCTGGTTCAGCAATTGGACCGACCAATCGTTAGAGCGGATTTCCCTGCAAATTCCCGGGACCGATAGGAGCGCATGGGTCGTTGCGGTAAAACCCACGCCCGGCCAACCCAATGCATCGGTTTCCACCCGTTCATCGCCCGATCCGTCGCTTGAAATCGGTCCGACCCCCTTTACGCCCAATAACGACGGAAAAAATGATTTTTTATCCATACAATGCATCGTTCCGGCCGTGTATTCGGCCACCGTGGCCATTTACGGATTTAACGGGAAAAAATACGGCGATGTGCCGATTGGTTTTCAGCCGATTTTTTTGTGGGACGGAAAGACCGGTAACGGCGCCCCTGCGCCCATAGGCCCCTTTTTCGTGGTTGCTACGTTTAAAAACGGACCGCAAACCAAAGTCATCCGGAAAAAAGGCATTCTGTGGCGATAGGCAAAAGCGGATTTAAAAAATCAATTGCGCTTTGCGCTTCCTGGGCAATGCCGTTTCTTTCAATGGCCGCTATAAACGACCCTTTTCCCTTAGGATATTCCATGGGAAATAACGGCACGGTCCTTCAAACAACCGGCTTATCGGGAAGACAACCCTGGACGCCCGCGTGTTTTTACGCCGATACCCTTTGCTTCGGGCTGTCGGGGGGCGGAATCGACTACTACGATCCCATGGACAATTCGGGCCCGTCGCGCATCGCACAGGCCTTTGGCGGAACATGGTATCATCGCCGAAAATTTACCGTCAAGGGCTCGTACGCATATCTTGACGGAATGGGTATCTATAACGAACAGCAGGGCGTTATTTCGATGGCTTTCCGGGCGCTTTCCGCCGTTTCCGCGGGCGTTGAAATCGAGGCATACCGGGCCGGACTCAATGACGGCGGCGGCGACCATTCGTCTTTTGTCCAGGCGGGCGCGTCGCTCTTGGTTTGCGCGCGCCTGGCCTCGTTTTCGCTGGATGTCCGCGGCATTCCGCTTAAAAGCCCTCTTGACGAAGGCATAAGCCCGCCGCCTTTAGTTCGGGCGGGAGTGCATACCGAGGCAAACGGCCTGGGGGCCCAAGGCGTACTCGTGGAAGCATCGAAAAACGGCGACTATGCTTTCAGGGTTTCGGTGGGCGAGGAGTATTATATCACCAAAAATTTTTCCGCCTGCGCGGCGCTTGCCGCCAACCCCTTCATGCTTTTTTTCGGGGTAACGGCAAGCTGGACGAAATCCTCGGCTTCAATAGCTTTTGTCAACCACCCGGTCCTCGGTTGGTCGAAGGGCCTTTGCTTTGACTGGGCCCGCTGATCGCGGCTGGGCGTTACAGTTCTATCTGCGAACCTAATTCCACCACGCGATTGGGGGGAAGCCTGAAGAAGCTCGTGGCGTTGAGCGAGTTGTGCGACATGAAGAGAAAGATTTTTTTTTGCCACGTAAGCATTCGGCGATTGACGGCAATGACCAGCACTTCCCTTCCAAGGAAAAAGGTCGTTTGCAGGGGATCGAAACGAAGGTCCGTAAATTGGATGCTCGCCAAAAGCGCCGGAATATCGGCGGTTTCGCTGAACCCGTAGCTCGCCATGATGCGGTAAATGCCTCCGCCCAGATAATCGATGATGACCCGGTTGTCCCGCGACACGTAGGGGATTTCCTCGGTTTTTACCGAAAGAATGATCGTATGCTCGTGCATGACCTTATTGTGTTTGAGATTATGCAGCAGAGCTCCGGGAACGCCCTGCGGGTTTCCGGCCAGAAAAACCGCGGTGCCGGAAACCCGCTGCGGCGGGTCTTGCTGGATGCTCTGGACGAACAGGTTCAAATCGACGCCGCCGGCAATCACTTTTTCCCTGAGTGTTTTCCTACCGTCAAGCCAGGTTTTCATGAACAGGTAAATCACGCACGCCATGAGCAAAACGATCCAACCGCCCGCTTTGATTTTTAGGATATTCGAGGCGAAAAACGAACCGTCGATGACCAAAAAAGCCGCGCCCATGAGCAGAAGCAGGGGCCAGGGCGTATGCCATTTTCCCCGGGCCACGAAAAGAATGAGCATCGTGGTGATGATCATGGTGGTTGAAACCGCGATGCCGTATGCCGCGCCGAGGTTGCCCGATTCGCGGAACATCAAAACCAAAACAATGACCCCGGCCATAAGGCTCCAGTTAACAAATGGTACATAGACCTGGCCGATGGCGCTTTTGGAGGTATGGCGGATCTGCAAGCGGGGCAAAAAGCCCAATTGCACGCTTTGGCGCGCCAGGGAAAAGGCCCCTGAAATAACGGCCTGCGAGGCGATGATGGCCGCCAGGCTCGCCAAAATAACCATGGGATACAGAAGCTTTGGGGGAACGATCAGGTAAAAAAGATTTTCCACGGATTTCGGCATGGTCAACAGAAACGCACCCTGGCCCATGTAATTTAAAAGAAGGCTCGGAAAAACGATCCAAAACCATGATAGCCGAATGGGTTTTGCCCCAAAGTGCCCCATATCGGCGTAGAGAACTTCTGCTCCAGTGACCGATAAAAATACGGACCCTAAAACCGCGAAGCTGTGCCTTCCGTCGTGAAGTAAAAAACTAACGGCGTAATAGGGGTTCAAGGAACCGAGAATTGCGGGATGTTTCACGATGGCAAGCAGTCCCAACAGCGCGATGGCGATAAACCAGACAATGATAATGGGCCCGAAGAAAACGCCTACTTTGGCGGTCCCATAGGATTGTATTAAAAATAGCCCGATTAAAATCGCTAGGGATATAGGGATAATAAACGGCTGAAACTGGGGAGTGGCTTGGGCCAATCCCTCAACCGCGCCGAGAACGGTTATGGCGGGCGTAATGACCCCGTCACTGTATAAAAGAGCGACCCCTAAAATTCCCAGGACCACGAAAAGGCCATAGTGGTTTTTTTGGAAAGCGCCTTTAAGGCTTGTTACCAAGGCCATAAGCGCCAGGATTCCTCCCTCACCCCGGTTGTCGGCGGCCATCACGAACACAACGTATTTTACGCACACAATAAGCACGAGGGTCCAAATCATGACCGAAACCACGCCCAAAATATTATTCACCGAAAGATTTAAACCCGTCGGCCCGATGAAACATTCCCGAAGCGCATAGAGAGGACTGGTGCCGATGTCGCCGAACACAACGCCGAGGGCCATGAGAGCAAGCATTGCAGTCGTGGATTTTTTTGGCGTTCCCTGGAGCTCAACTGAAGCTGGCGAAGGATCGGACATTAATGATTAATTCCGAAAAGGTTCTAGCCAACGGCTTGGCTTTTTCGTACTACAAATATACTATCGATGCGGAAGTTTATCAAGTACGGGCTTTAAATGCCCTTGAAGGATTCTTATATGTAAATATTTAAATAGGTCTATTTAAGCGCTTCAAATAAAAATCTTGACCTATTGAGTCCGAAATTATACAATTGTAATAAAAAGTAGTGAAAACGAGTCAATGCCAAGGACGGAATCGTTTATAATGCCGGACGCATTTTTTTTAAAAGTTCCAAAGAATGTAGCGCTTTTTCAACACGGAATAAAAAAACATTTCGGGCATTTTGTACGCTTATGCATTTAATCGGTTAACTAAACAACTACTTGATAATAAAGGTAAAGGAGAATTGTATGTTCAACGGAAATTATTTGAAAAATGCTCCTCTGACAGTGCCGTGTGATGACGGGGGAAAAATTATGCGCATTCTCGTTTTTTCGGTGTTTTTTATCATGCTGGGATCTTTTCCTTTGCACGCAAAACATGCTAAAAGCGTCCTCGCTGCTAATCCTTCCAAATCCGCCGAGCAATCCCAACAGGAGCCGGTGCGCGCAAAAATTGTGTTGCCGGAAAAATTGGTTGTGTTTATCGCCCGGCCTTCATGCATTTCAGCGAATAAAAAAAATGATGACAAATGGTTTTCGGCGCTCTGCGAAACCTATTTGCATGTCCGATTAGGCTCTTTAAAAAATATTGCCGTTGTTCCAACGGACAGCCTTTTTGAAATCGTTCCAAAATATAAGGATTTTTCTCAAGAAATCCTTCCCAATGAGTATTCCGAAATTATTTCCCGCTTTCACCCCGCCTATGCTTTGTATCCTAAATATGAACTGATGGCCGGCGGCAAAGAGTTTTCATTTTATATGGAAGTAGTCAGGATTTCGGACAATAAAAGCCTCCTGGCATTCGAAAAAATCGGCAGTGTTGAAAGCATGGCAAAAATATTCGATTCGTGCATGGTCTGCATGCAAAAAGACTCCCGCCTTTTTAAACCGGAACAAGTTACCGGTTCTTTCCGTGTCTCTTTATTTGGAGAAAATGGAAAGAACACGCTCAAAAATTTTAAACAGGTCGGAACGATTTTATTCGGCGAACATTGCTTAAAAACGGCGAACCCCTTGAAAAACGCACAGGCACTGAAAATATTCGCCGACAACTCCCCTTCCATGCCTATTGCCTCCTTGGAAAGCGGCAACGCCTTTTTCCGAAGTGGTGAATTCGCGCAAGCCGCGGAATTACTGGGAACCTTCGTGAAAACTTTCCGCGATTACGCTCCGGCTTATCCGGACCTTTGTAAAAGTTTAAGAATGACCCAAAAGCTTGACGATGCCCTAAGTTTCGCCGGCGCCGCGGAAAACGCGGGCCTGAATTCAATGGAGCTTCTCCATGAAAAAGCGCTGATTCATGAAGCGCGCGCTGAAAACGGCCAAGCCCTGGAAATTTACGCGGCAATACTCAAGATCAATGCTAACGATGTCCCTGCCCTGCGGTTTTGCTCCTGGAGCGATAATGAAGAGAACAAGCCGCTTGAAGCCCTGCGCTTATCGGAACGCTTGCTTTCCCTGGCCCCGCAAGACGGCAAGGGGCTGCTTGAAAAAGGCAGGGGCCTTTGGCTTTTGAAAAAATTCTCCGAGGCCGCCGAGGCCCTGCGCTTGGCCCAGGCCCAAATGCCTGAGGACCCGCTTCCGATTCTTTATTTAGGCGATGTTTATCGTCAATTAGGCAACTACACGAGCGCCTCGGACTGCTATGAAAAAGCCATGGTCTTGATGCCGGCCGATCCCTATGTGTGCCTGAAGGACGCCGATGCGCTCGGCTTGGCGGGAAACCCAAAAGACGCGCTCTCCCTGCTTAAAAAAGCCGAAACAAAATTCCCGAAAAATTCAATGGTCCTTAAAAAATTAGGCCTCCTTGAATTCCAGGCAGGCAACAAGGACGACGCGGCCAGGCATCTGGAGGAGTTTTGCAAGGGTCCTGAAAATGACGCCCCGGCTTTTTTGGCTTTGGCATCTTTATGCGCCGCGTCGAATAAAACCGACAAGGCTATCGATCTCTACGAGAGGGCCTTGCCGATAGCGGACGATAAAAATTTTTGTGAATTGGAGCTTGCCAAACTTTTTTTACACGCCGGCCAGCCCGCAAAGGCATTACAACATATAGCGCATATCCTCGCCCGCAATCCCGTTTATGACCATGTCAATAAATACGCGGCAATGGCCTATGAAATGGCGGGAGACAAGAAAAAAGCAATCGCGTATTATCAAAAAGAACAAAAAGCCTTCGGCGACCAGGCGGGCGTGAAAAAAAGCCTGGCCATGCTGAATTTTGAACTGGGCAATATGCAGGAAGCCGAGCGCGAATATCTGCAACTGATTAAAACTGACAGCTCAAACGGCGAGGCCTATTTCCGATTGGCCATTATTAACCTTAAAAAAGGCGCTCTCGACAAAGCCGATGAATATTGCATGATGGGCGGGCGTTTCGCCGGCGGGAATTCCGACCTCTATTTCCAAATCGGACAAGGCTTCCAAAATTCAGGGAACAATCAAAAGGCAATCGAGTTTTATTGGAAAAGCGTAGGGCTTTCCGGAAAACAAGTGGCTTCATGGCTGCAACTCGCGACGCTTTTACTCAAGGAACATAGCGACAGCGCCGCGGCCCAGGCCTGTTTGAGCGTCTTCGAATTCGACCACCGGCTCTACAAAGATTATTTGGCCCGGGCCGCGCACTGCTTGGGCGCCATCGGAAAGACCGACAAGGCCAAGGCGCTTTACGACAAATACCTTGAAGAGGGCTTTACAAGCCCCCTTGTCAACGAAGAACTGTCGGCCCTGGAATTTAAAAACAAAAATTATAAACGCGTGATCGAACTGCAAAACGGCGGCGACGACGTTTCCTTGGAAACGGCCCTTAACTTAGCGGAATCGTATTGCGCGCTTGGCCAGTTCGACGAGGCGCTGCCGAGGCTTTCGTGTGTTTTGGCGAAAAACCCCAATAACAGAAAGGCCCTGGAGCTAAGCGCCCTGGCCCATGAAAAACTGGGGGACGATAAAAACGCCGTCGCCTTGCAGCAAAAACTCGTTTCGCTTTCTTCGGGAAGCGGCAAACAAAAAGACTACGCGTTTCACGTGGGCCAGCTTTTTGAAGACCAGAACCAAAAGGACAAGGCGATCGGGACCTATGAAAAAAACATCCGCGATTACCCCGACGATATCCGCAATTATAAACAGGCGGCGGGGATTTTCATGGCCGACAGAAACTGGAGCGCGGCGCAAGCGCTTTTGGAAAAGGCTTTGCAGCTTCCCGGCGCGCCCGCAGCGCTGAGGAAAATGCTGGCGCAGAGTATGGCCGCCCAGGGTAACCGGATAAATGCCATCGCCCAATATAAATCGTATTTGTCGACGTCCGCCGCCGATTCATCGGCCTTAGGCGAGCTGGGCTCGGTGTGCTTTGAAGAAGAGCACTATGCGGAAGCGAAAGACGCCCTTATCAAGGCCACGACGCTGATGCCGAAAAACGTCGAATGTTTACAACTTTTAGGGTCGTGCTGCCTGAAACTAAAAATTCCGGCGGAGGCCGTTTCCCCTCTTGAAAAGGCCCATGCGATCAGCAAAAACAACGTGCAGATCATGGCCGACCTCGCGCAGTGTTATGGAAGCGTCGACGATAATAAAAAACAGGCGGCCTTGCTTTTGGAATGGGCCGGCGTCGAGCCCCAAAATTTCAAGGTCCTTAAGGAATGCGGAGAGCTTCTGCTTAAAAACCAACGCACTCGTGAGGCCGCGGGCGTTTTGGAAAACGCCTGCTCCTTGGACTCCACCGACGCCCGCGTCCATTTTCTTTTGGCCAAGACCTATGAAAAGCTCGGGAAGCCCGCGGCCGTTTTCCAACACCTTGAAAAAGCGGTCCGCTATGGACCGGACAACGGCGAAACCCAGTTTGCCATGGGAAAATTGCTCAATGAAAACCGGCAATATTCAAATGCGCGGCCGTATTTGCAGAAAGCCATAGCGCTGGACTCATTAAACGCCGCCGCGCATTTTGAATATTCCTGCTTGCTCAGGGCCCAAAAGGATTTTCCTTCAGCATTTGAACATGCCGACTTCGCGGCGCGCCACGAGCCTTACAATACGGTCTATCTCATGCAGGAAGTCCAGACCGCCTATCTCAGCGGAAAAAAGGACCAGGCCCTTGAAATCATTAAACCGTTATTCGTTAAAAACCAAAATTCGTTGGAAATTGTGCAATGGGCCGGGCTTTTGTATAAGGAATGCGGGGGCATTGATTCGGCCAAACTAATTCTTGAAAAAGCCATCGCCATGAGTTCGTCGTGCGCTTCGTGCTATAAGAACCTCGGCGATATTTATCGCGGCGAATCGAACTATGAAAAAGCGATCAAGCTCTACGGCCAGGCCCTTGCGGTCGGGACGTTTGATGAAGACGCCGCTCTGGGACTTGGGATAGCGCTTTTGTATTCCGGCGACCAGGGCCGGGCACGGCAAATGTTCGAAAAAATATTACAGGAAAACCCCAAGAGCGACGAGGCGCTCTATTGGAATTGCCGCGTCTACGTGGTGCTTGACAAAAAAGAAACGGCCCGGGAGCTCTTTTTGAACCTCTGTGCCGACCGGAAAAGCGGCTGGATCCACTGCATCCGGGGGGAACTGTTTGAGGCCGATAATAAACTCGACGAAGCGCATATTTCCTACACGGTAGCCGCCACGCTCATGCCCGAAAATCCCGTCGCCTACGCGGGCGCGGGCCGCGTTGAATTGTTTAAACGGCAGTATGATAAAGCGATCGAAAACTTCGGCAAGGCGCTGGCGCGCGATCAGCATAACGTCCTCTATTTGCTCGATCTGGGACAGGCGTACGAAGGGCTTGGGCAAAATGAAGCGGCTATAAACCTGTATCTGGATGTCGCCGCGAAAACCCCCAAGGACCCCGACGTATACCTGCTTTTAGGAAACGTTTTCAGCAAACAACAGGACCATCAAAAATCCGTCGAGGCGCTCAGAAAAGGCCTTTCGTTTTATCCGAAAAACGCGCGGATGTATTACTGCCTGGCCCATGAATACCGGCTCCTGGCCCAACTAAACGACGCCGTTGCCGCGTACAAAAAAGCAATCGGCAATTCCAAGGAGGAATATGCCGAGGCCTACCGGGACTTGGGGGACCTGTATAATTACGAGCTTAAAGACTCGAAGGAAGCGAAAAAGTTTTATCAGAAATACGTGAAAAGCGGGGGCACGGACGAAAAGGTCGTACAGTTCGTCAACCGGGTCGAAAATTAGCGCGCGCTCACGGCGGGCTTACGGAATCATTTATATTTTGTTTAACCCGCCCTAAGGGCGGACAAGGTACTGTTATCAGGAATTATCTACGCGGCTTGCGTAGATAATTCAGATACAGTACCTAAAAAGGCCCCCTATGAAAATGTTCGAAGATGTCGATTTTTCCTCTCCGCCGATTATGTTCGCCGCGTGGCCCGGAATGGGAAACGTCGGCCTCATTGCAACGGATTATTTGCGCCGAAAGCTCGACGCGAAAGTTTTTGCCGAAATCGACATGAGCCCCTTTTTCATTCCCGATTCCATTATCGTCAAAGACGGCATCGCGCAGCTTCCCGAAATTCCCTCCAGCATTTTTCACTACGTGAAAGACCCCAATGCGATCATTTTCGAGAGCAACGCGCAGATCGGAGGCAAGGACGGGATCACCATCATTAAAACGATCCTCGACGTGGCCAAGCAATTGAAAGTTTCGCATATTTATACTTCCGCGGCGCTGGTGCAGCCCATGACCTATCAATCCCCGTCGCAAGTGCTCGTCGCATGCAGCAACCCCGCGCACCTCGAAAAAATCGTGGGCTTCGGCGTGGTGCCAATGCCCGACGGGTATATTGCCGGCCTCAACGGGCTTCTGCTGGGCGTGGCCGCGTCGCGGGGAATCGAGTCGGCCTGCTTTTTAGGCACCATGCCTTCCTATGCCTCGAATATGATGTATCCCAAAGCGTCGCTAGAGATCGTCAAGACCTACCGGAAAATGCTTTCCTCCGACATGGACCTCGCCGAACTGGAAAACAGCGTGGTCGAAATGGACCAGCAGCTGGCCACGATCGAAGAGCGCATTAAACAGATATTCCCGTCGAACAACGAGGCCGACGAGGAAATGTCCGGCATTGAAGAGGAAAAAGTCCCGCACTACATCATGGAACGGATCGAAAAACTTTTTGAAAAGGCCAAGGAAGACCGGACCGCGGCAAACGAGCTGAAAAAAGAGCTTGACAGATGGAACCTCTACGAATTGTACGAGGACCGGTTTTTAGACCTTTTCGAGGACAATGACAAAAAGTAAGGTTAAAGAAAAAAGCACGTAAGGTCCCTCTCGCGCCAGCTTGGAATTGAATCGATAATGGAACGGGCCTTTTGAGGATTCAGCCCCACGATAACATGGGAGACTTGCGGGGGAAGTTCCGAAGGGAAAAGGACCTTTTTCCCGCACGGCTCTAAGCCGTGCAGATGAGGGTTCTGGTCGACGAAGCAGAGCACTTTTGTTAAATTTGCCAGTACGGACGCGATAAAGTTGCCGTAAAACCCGGCGCCGTAAATAGCGGCGAAGTCCGTTGGCCCCATTGCCGCCTCAAACTCCCGAACACGCCGCGAAAAGCCGCTCCAGTAACGGGCCATTTCCCGCGCCTCTTCCGAAAGGTCCTTTTCGTCAAGTCGCTTTTCGGCCGAATGGCCGCCGCGGCCGGTTTTAAGCCGCGCGGTAACCACAAAGGCCGCGTCGTGCGAGGCGCCGTCAACGTCGATTTCATCGAACCCGCCGCGGACCAACAGCTCGCGAAGCGAACTCGGGCTGAAATGATTGACGTGGTCGGCAACGATAAAATCCGCGATATTGGCATACACATTAGGCACGATGAAATAAAACAGCCCTCCCGGCTTAAGCAGGGACTTCACTTTTGCCAAGGCCCCGTGTAAATCCGACACGTGCTCCAACGCGTAGAACGATAGGACTATGTCGAGCGTTCCCGTCCAGGAAGCGTCAGGCTCGTGCACCGACCAGGACGGCGTTTTGGGAAAGCGCCGCCAGAAAGGCACGTACTTATCGGTGACGTCGAAGAGAAAGGGTTCGATGGACGGATTGGCCTCGACAACCTTCTTAAGCGTCGGCGCCTTCGCGCACCCGTAGTCTAAAACGCGGCATCCGGGAAACCACGCCACCTTCCTCGACAAAACATCCGCCTGATGCTCGGCCCGGAACACGGGTTTGCCGTCAACCACCTTATAAACCTGATCGTCGTCCTCGCTCACGAGGTTGATTTCGTATTCATGCGCGTAATAATCCTTCAAATCCGGCAGCTCGCCGGTTTGCAAATGCCCGCATGAAGGGCAGTAATAAACGCGGGTTTTTCCCGGCACGAGCTTGTTCATGGTCGTGACTGAAAAATCGTCCGGCGATTCGTACAGCGGGCCTTCGAATTCCTTTTTGCAAATATTGCACGAACCGTTCATGGAGCGCTCCTCGTTCAATCGACGCTCGGCGGCGCCGCCGGGGCCGAGGATTGGTGGATGAAGGGTTTTCCCATCCTCACGAAATCGATATATTCCTTCTTTTGTTTTTCGTCGGGAAAGAACATGTGCGAAGTCCGTGTTTGCCAGTCCGGGCATTTACGGCAGACCTCCGGAAGGTCGGTGAACCGCCGCCGATAATGGAGCTCGCGGATCCATTTCAGCGGGCCGTTCCAAATCTCGCGTAGGGTTTGGGCCTCGACGTTCCCGGCGACGTACTTCGCGTCCGCGTCGCACGGGCACAAGACGACGTTGCCGTTCCATAAAACCACGGCCGTGTCCCGCGACCAACTGCACGGGATCCTGTTCGACCCGGTTGACAAGCGAAACGTACCGCCCGGGATGACGCCCGCGTGGAAACCTTTCGGATGGGTCTTGGTGATGACCCCGTGCTTTTGCCAATAGGCCACGAAGTCGTCGACTTCCCCGACGTTTTCGTCGAAAACCGTGAAGCCGACCTCGACAAACGGCCGCTTCAGGCCCTTTTCCTTCATTGCTTTTGTCAATGCGTGGACGCCGCGATAGACGCCTTCCAACCCCCCGGTGTTTTTGCCGGGCCTGACCTTGCGGTGCGTTTTAGGGTCGTGGGCGTCGCAGCTTATGATGATCCGGTCGATATTGCCCTCGAGAATTTTTGAAACGTATTTTTCAACGAGGGTCCCATTGGTGTTTAAAACGATTTTTTGACAGCCCAGACGCCGGGCCATGGCCAAACGGACGAAGAGCTCATCTCCATACGTCAAGGCCTCGCCCATGAAAGCAGGGAGGATCTCGGTGAGGGGGCTTTCCAAGGCGATCTCGTGGACGATCCTGCCGAACATCGCCCGGGTCATGTTCCCCTTGGAGCGCCCCATGTAGCTTCGTCCGCAGTATTTACAATGCTGGGTGCACGCGCAGGTGTTCTCGATGACCACCTGGGGCGGAAATAGGGTTTGGAAATAGTCGCCCGGCGCAAACGGGTTTTCCTGGACGATGGTCTTGAGCATTTTGCGATAGACATCTTCTTTGGTGGTTTTCAGCGTAGCGGCGCCCATAGATTTTTCCTTTCGGTTTTCAGGTGAACGAACACTCCATACCGGCGGGGACCCGCGCCCCGTATTTTTATGGTCTTCATACGCGGCGCAGGTACCCGTCCGGCGCAACGGTAATCAGCAGCTTGTTCTCGATCATTTTATCGATTTCAAAATTGAGTGGACCGCCGTCGGAGGCCCTTCGGCCTTCGCCGCTGAGTCGTTTCATATATTCCCATACCGCCGTTTTGGGGTTGTTGCCCTTTCCCCACGGGGCGTTTGTCAAGAGCTCCCCAGGCATGTCCTCGACCAGGGTGTCGAAAACGCAGCAGTAGCTCCCTTTGCCGGTAAGCGGAGCGTAGGCCTCGAGTTCGGCCAGGACATGGTCGTGGGTATGGTTCGAATCAAGCACGATGAGCGCCTTTGAATGTCCCCCGGCAATGCGACGCGCCTCGGCGGCGACATCCGGGGCGACGGACGAGCCCTGGAGCATCGTAATACGGTGCGCCATGGGGTGCGCCTCGATTGCCGCGCGGTTATGCGCGCGGATGTCGATGTCGATGCCGAGCACGTGGCGGCACGTAGCGCGCGGATCGAGCGCTTTGCCGGACTCGACGGCGTCACAGTAGTCAAGCAAAGACAGCATGGACGCGCTTAAAATAAGAGACCCGCCATGGGCGATCCCGGTCTCGATGATAAGGTCGGGCCTGACCCGCCAGATCAGCTCCTGCAACGCGACCATGTCCTGCGGGTATTGGATGATGGGCCGCCCGAGCGACGTAAAGTTATAGCTGTACTTCCCGACAGCTACCGCAATCATCCAGGCAAGCGATTGTTCCCTGAGCTCGCCGTGCTCTCCCAGCGTGCGGATCTGCTCAAGCACTTGCTCTGAAAAATTTTCCGATTGGTTCATGGCGTCCGTCCCTTCTTCATTCGTTCGTTTCAATAGTTACCTTGTCAATGCGACCGCCGATTTGGGCGCCGCTATAGAGGCACTCGTAGAGCCTTCGCGGAAAGCCCGCGGCGTCCATCGCGTAGGCGGTTTCGTCGATATCGTACTCCACGCGCTCGAGGAGAATTTCGTCGCCGCCGACAATGGCGAATGCGGCGCGCGGATCGCCGTCTCGGGGCTGCCCCACGGAGCCGGGGTTGCAATAAGTTTTCTTCGAAAACCGCGCAAGCGTCTGGACATGCGTGTGGGCGGAAAAAAAAGCGCCCTGGTCGCCGGGGAGACGGGAGGCGGATATGGCGTAGAGATATTCGTCGATCGGGTCGTTCCATCCGCCATGCACGAACCATCTGCCGTTTTCGCGAAGCGTTTGCGGCAGGGCCTTAAGCCATGCAAGCTGGTCGGGCGTAACCATTGAGCGCTGGTAGTCGATCAGGCCGGAAACGGTTTTCGACCGGGGGCAGGATGTTCCCGACGTCAAGTACCGGTCGTGGTTGCCCAGAATGGCGCGTGCGCCGCGGCTGCGCAGCGCCTCGATACACTCTCCGGGCTGCGCATAGTATCCGGTCACGTCGCCCAGGCAAATAATTTCCGTGCACCCTTTGCCGTCGGCGCGGGCGATCACCGCGCGAAGCGCGGGCAAATTCCCGTGGATGTCAGCGACAATCGCGATCATACTGGATAAAATCCTCCGTGTATCGGGCCGCCCACCCGCGAAGAATGGTCGGTCGGGCAGGTGTTTTCCGTTGCAGAAAAAAATCGACGGCCATTAACGCTTCGTTATATCCGAAGGCCGCCCGGATGGATGCCGTACTTGAAAAACGCGGATTTATTTCCAGGAGATAGGGGACGCCTTGCTCCTTGCGAAACTGATAGTTCGTGGGACCGAGCGGACGAAAAAGACCGTTGAGCCGCGCAGTCATTTCCACAAGCGCTGTGTCTTGAACGACTTCGGCGAACTGCGTATTGCCCGCGCCCGAAAGCCGCCGGCGCATCACGATCGGCTCGACTGCAAAGCCATCGCCCAAGCCGAACGAACCGATGGTGTATTCCTCATCGTCGGAACCGATGATTTTCTGCACCATGAAATTTTCGCCGGTTTTTAGCTTCCAATAGGTGAAATCCTCTTCATCGACAATCCGTACGATTCCCCGCGAACCATTGCCCCGGCGGGGTTTCATGATCCATGGGGGCCTGCCGAGCGCGCGCATGCATTGGTCCCAATCGCCGTCGATCACGCTTGGAATCCGGTCCAATCCAAGGCGCCGCAAGCGCTCTCCCAACACCCATTTGTCTTTCGAAATTTCAATGACCGATGCGTCGTTCAAACATAAAATCGCATGTTCGTTTTCAAAGAGCGGCCGATGGGAATCCAAATAGAACACGTCGATCTCGATTCCGGGAATCACCAGGTCCACACGCTCGGCCCTGAGAACACCTGTCCAGAAATCCCGGTACTTTTCCTCGGATTCGTCGCAATCGGGTTTACCATAAAATTTATCGCAGAGGCTTATTCCGGCGGATTTCGGGTTACGGTCGACGCCCACGATCCGAACGGGGTGGTCCGATTGTTTCAGCGCCTTGGCGATCCCTTGGCCGATAAGCGCTCCGACGCCCGTAACGACGACGGTATAGGGCGGCGATTTCGTTGGTCGTTCCATTATTCAACGTCCATCGGGCCGAAATTGCCCTGCGTATTAAGGTCTTTGATCATCATAAGCCCCTGAAGCATCGAAATCGCCGGTCGGTATTTTAAAGCGGCGAAAGCATTTTCCCCGGAAGGAAAATTGACTTTCCGGAAAGGCGCCTTTTCCTTTGCTTCGTTTATTTTCCCGCCGTTTTTAAAAACGGAATACGCCAATGAGGCGATTTGTTCGTACGTCAACGATTCAAAATGCGCGACATTCATGCGGCCGCAAGCCCCTAGCCGCGACGCGGCCCGAAGCATGCGGGCCGCGTCGGACACGTGCACGAAATTGCGCGCGCCCTCGCTTTTCGGCATGTGCAGGTCCTTTCCCGCGGCGGCATAGGCGACGATCCTCCCGAACCAGGGTTGGTGACGACAACAGTCTCCGTATTCGTCATAGAGTTGGGGAAACCGCACGCTGGTAAAAAGTATGCTGCTTCGCGACAGGCCCCATTCGAGGATGTCCTCTCCCCGGGCCTTGGAAAAGCCGTAGGAGCCCATTCCATGTTCTTCCACGCCGGGCACTGAAGAAAGGCTTCCGGCGTTGACAACATGCCGGCACCCCAGTTTGACCGCCAGTTCGGCCACCCAATAACAACCGAAGGCGTTTATCAGGTCGTTTTTTCTGCATCCTTCCCAGGTGTCGTCGCAAAAACTTGCCGCGCAGTTGAACAAGGTATTGATCCGTAAATTGTCCGGCACATTGGTTTTAACGCCCTCAATCAAATCGACCATGATATCGCTGTTCTCTCCACGCCCGCACGTTGTGACCGCAATGCCCTCTTGAGCGAAAATCGCCGTAAGCCGCTTACCGAGCATGGACGTAGCGCCGAGGACCGCAACGGAGTTCACGGGACTTTTACCTCCATGAGCAGCGCAACGCAGAGATCGGGATAATCGACGCCCACGCGCAGCATGGCCTCCAAATTCGCCTTGAAATCCGGCAACGTCTTTAAAACGCCCAAGGGAAGCGGTTTGAGATACATTCCCTCTTCATACGTAATCGCATAGCCATGCCGGAAAAGCAACTCCCGCCATAGATCGCGGCAAAACTGACGTTTGTGGCCCAAGGCTTTGTCGTTCGGGTTTAAATCGTAGATGTCGTGAATGATCCCCAATTCTAGGCCCAGTCTGCGGTTTAATGACTTTGCATTGGGAACGGCCACATACATCACACCGCCCGGCTTCAGAAACTTTTTATAGCGTTCAAGCACCAAATCAGGGTCGTCGACATGTTCGAGAATAAATCCCATGACAATGCAGTCAAAGCGCTCAGAGGATTCGAACGTTTCAAAATAATCATGCACCACCGTCCCCGAAAAGTCGGGATGGTTGCCTTCGAAAAGTTCTATTATTTTAGGCGACCCTTCTATGATAACGTGCCGGGAGCAATAGCGGCCAAACCACGTGGCGGTAAATCCATGCCCCAGGCCTAATTCTAATAGCGCGTCGCACCGTTTGATTCTCGACCCGATACGACCGGGATACCAGTTTAATATCAAATCGTTTTCGATCTCGGTTGCGGCCCGGGGAAGATATTGCGCGGTAAAGGAATCCAGATCACCCATGAAATTACCCCTTTGATGCGACGGTTTTTCTAACTATTCCGATAAGCGAATCGAATTGTTCGAGTTCGGGCAAACTGATATACGCCGCGCGGTGAGCGTCGTAAAACGAAAGCGCCTGGGTAAGCTTGCTTTGCTCCACGAAGGTCGTGACCGTTTGCATGAAATCGGCCACGCTCCCGGCGCCCGCGCTTGAAGCCCGCTGCATGGCGAGCGATTTTTCCTGCGCCCGGAGAAGATGGGGTTTCGATTCGACATGGCGGTGATACCTTTTGTAAAGTATCTCCCTGGTCCGTAAAAAATCGGCGTTTTTGCGCGTGGTGGTGTTCGTTTTATCGTTTCTGAACGAATACTCGGAGGTGACCGCGCGGATGTGATGAAAGCGGAATTTAAGCGACAATCTGATCCACAGGTCCCAATCTTCATGCGTCCCGAGGGTCTCATCGAACATTCCCGCATCGTCGATGCACGAGCGCGCATGCATGACGCAGAGGTTCGGAAAAAGGTTTTCCACGAAAATCATTTCCGGGTTAAAATCGTACGAATACAGCAGCTGGCGCTGTTTCACGATATAGGCGCCGTTTTCAATTTCCTCCAGCGCCCGATAACTGTCGGTATAGGCGACCTGGGCGCCGCGGGACTCCAAAAAATTGACCAGGATGCGCAGATGGTCGGGGTAATACCGGTCGTCGTCGTCGAGATAAGCGATATATTTGCCGCGGGCCGCTTTCAGCCCGGAATTCCTGGCCGCCGAGCGGTCACGGGGAGTTTCGTGGCGTATATGCCGGATATTATTTCTTTTGTTAAGCGAGTCGACGAGCGGCCCGACGTCCTCCCCGCCGTCATTAATGACGATGATTTCAAAGTCGGGAAAGGTCTGATTGAGAATGCTCGTAAGCGCGTGTCCGAGCATGTCGGGTCTGTTTTGCGTGGGCACGATGACGGAGACCAGGGGGACATTACCTGGCCGGGCGGCGGCCCGGAGTTGATTTACACGGGCCACGATTTCGCGGGCCCGTCGCTGGATCGCGGGCGCGAGCCCGGTGTTGCGGTCGGGACAGCGGTTAAACGCCTCGATCTTTGACGCAAGCAAATTGAGGATTCCCGTTTCGCAACCGGCAAGTTTCGGATAAAGTTCGGCCGTGAAATACATCTCCAAAAGCGTGAGCTGGTCGCTTACCTGGCTGCCGCTTGAAATCACGTCGCCCCCCACCGACATTTGGTTTCCATGGAGCCTGAAGGCGGCGAGCGGCGTATTGATGAAAAAAGAGCAATATCCGAGCGTCGCAAGCCGGAGGAAAAATTCGTAATCGCCGACCCTGACGTCGGTTGAAAAATGGCCGTTTTGATCGAACACCGACCGCTTGAAAAGCACGGTCGGCATGCTGATATAACAGTCGAATTGCAAAAGATCGGCCAGTTCGTGGCTTCGGCCCTTATGGTCGTAGGGCAGCCACCCCGGATGCTTTACTTCCTGGATGACGGCGTCGCTACTATCCACGAACAGGTAGCGGCCGTAAATGAAATCAACGTCCTTGTTTTCGCTTAAGGTCCGATGAAGAAGGGAAAGGGCGCCCGGAAGTAAAAAATCGTCGGCCGACAGAAAAAGAATATAGGGCGCCCGGGCGTTTTTCAGGCCCTTGCTTGCGTTGGCCGGGCCGCCGATATTCGTTTCGTTGAGCGTGTAGCGGACCCGCAAATCGCTTACATAGCGTTTTGCGACTTCGTCGGTATTGTCGGTGGATGCGTTATTCAAGACGAGCAGTTCGAAATCCGTAAAGTTTTGCGACAAAACGCTTTCCATCGCCTTTCCGAGAAACCTGCCGTAGTTATACGCGGTGATGATGATGGAAATGACCGGAGTATGGTCGCCGGGCCGTTCAGAGTGCATGGGGTGCCTGTCGGTTATTCGTGAAAATTGTCAACCTTCCGGAAAACGGCCGTTACGCCGTTTTTTTGATCCACAAACTTCCGCCGCCGAAAAGCTCGCCGTTAAACAGCGGCCGTATCAGCGCCGGATACTTTACATACGCGTTATAGCATCCGAACATGACCGTCAATGCGTTTGAATACATCAAAAGCGCCCGCACCACGTATTGTTCGTTCCAGCCGCGCCCGTCGTCGATGACCCAGGTTTTCGGATAGTCTTCCGGTAGAAAAATATCATGGATGTGGATAATGACGCCGGGTTTGAGGCGCGGAATGATTTCGAAATAAATATGGTTCACGTCGGAGCCGGTTTTTGACACATGGGACGTGTCGATAAAAAGAACGTCGTTTTCCGCGAGGGCCTCAAAGGTGTCGATTGGAACATCCTGGACCTTGCTTTGAATGAGTCCGGCCACGCCCGGAACGCCTTTTTTCAGGAAGTCAAGCGGATAGGGCTCGATGCAGAACAAATTGATCGACTCGTTAAAAAACCGGCGATTGACGTCGGCGGAAAGAAGCGTTGAAAAACCGCTGCCCACCTCGATCATCGTTTTCGGCCGTATCGACCGCAGCAGGCAAAAAAGCGCCAGGGCGTCGAGGTTTCCGTACTGGGAGTTGTCCCGGTAAAAATCATAGGAGTGCGAACAATCCGCCGCAATTTTCGGATAGTCATAGTCGGCCGCGAATTTCGGGAACTCCTCCGCAAGGAGCCGCTCATGGTCCTCGTCATGGAGATCGACCCCTAAAATCGCGGGGGAATCCGGCCAAATCCTTTTTTCCATCTTTTTCGCTTCGTCGTTGTCAACGAGCGGGGAATAAAAATGGCCGAGCGGATAAATTGTTTTTACCAATGGTCCTCCTTGCCGACTTTCCGCGGCGCAGCGTCCACGGTTGTAAGGCGAATAGTAAGGGTGTTCATGTTTTTAAAAAATCCTTCCAATACAGCGTGCCGGACCGAAGCATGTCTTTGCCGGCTTTTCCCATGTTGGCGATAAGGTCCAGCGAAGAAACGTAGGGGTTAAACGGTCCGAATTGTTGGGGATACGGCGTTTTAAGGTAATCGATGTACTCGGTCCTGACTCCCTGTGCCTCGAAAACCTCATGTTCAAGGTAATTTCTGGCCCCGTGTCCGGTTATATAGGTTGTTCCCCCCAAGGATTTAACGATGTCGAGGACCCGCCGGCTCCCTTTTCCCGGAATGCCAAGCATCGATGAAAAAAAGAATTTGGCGTTCGCGGCAATTCCAAAATATTCTAAAAGCGCCGACATACTTGCAATCGCGATTTCGACGAGCGATTCGGTTTTTTTCGCATAAACCGTTCGGACAATGCCAAGCATATCATCGGCGTAGGGGGCAGAGCCATAATATTTGCAAAGAAGTTCCAAATGCCTGGCTTGCCAGTCTTTGGAATTATCGATCCGCACATCCATGATTCTTTGCCCGAGCGTAAGGTTATGTAGCGGCGCCGTAAGCCACATGAAACCTTCCGGCGTTTTTATCTGGACGCGATTGGTAAAACTTCCTTTCGAGAACTGGACGTCGTCGTAATGCACATAAGCGTCGGCAAGCCGGATTTGTTCTAAAAATCCGGGCCACGGAAAAAACATGGGCTGTGATATGACGACGTTCATGACAAGACCTTTACAGGAAGCATTGTATGCGTTTTCATGACGCCCCCAGTTTTCTTATTACCGATACCACCCGCTCAAGCTCTTCTTCGGTCAAATCGTGGTAGCTCGGCAAATTGATGGCCCTGTTCGGTATGTCCCAGGCCACGCGGTTTTCCGGCCGGGCCCTGAACATCGGCAAGCTCGACAACGGATGGAAAAATACCCGTGCGTCAATGTTTTTTGCGGCGAACGCCTTTTGCACGATTTCGCGGGTTATGCCCGTGGCTGCGTCGAAAACAGCCGTGGGCATCCATGCGCCGTTTACCGTATCCATGGGCTCGGGGTTCATGAGCAGAAGCGGCGGATTTTCCAGCCTGCTTCGATAAAAACGTAAAATCTCTTGCTTGCGGGCAATAAGAGGCGCTATTCGCTGGATCTGGCCATAGCCTAGCGCCGCCTGGATATTCGACATTTTATATTTAAACCCGATCATATCGGGCCAGAATTGACGCGTTTGTCCGCGCGAGCGCCCGTGGTTCGATAGCGTCAACACCCGTTCATACAGGGCGTCGCTGTTGGTGACGAACATGCCGCCTTCGCCGGTCGTGATGGTTTTTGTGCCGTGAAAGGAAAAAGCCCCGAAAGCGCCCATGCTGCCCGCGCGTTTACCATGGTATTGGGAACCGATGGCCTCCGCGCTGTCTTCAATGACCGGAATGCCGTGCTTTTTCCCTATGGCAAGCAGGGCGTCCATGTCGCACACGTTGCCGTAGAGGTGGACCGCGATGATCGCCTTGGTGCGCGGGGTGATGGCCGCTTCGGCGCTATCCGGATCGATGCACCACGAATCGGGCAGAATATCGACAAAAACCGGTTGTGCGCCAAGATAGGTTATGGGAGCGGCGGTGGCTATCCAATTGGTGTCGGCGAGGACCACTTCATCGCCGGGCCCGACTCCGAGCGCCGCGAGTCCTATATGCAAAGCTCCCGTGCAACTGGAGGTGGCGATGGCGTGCTTGACATTCAAATGGGTCTTAAAAGATTCTTCGAATCGGCCGATATATTCATAACACCGGTCGCCCCACCCAGTTATGGCGGCGTCGGCGGCAAAGGCCGTTTCCTTTTCCGTAATGGAGGGTTTCGTGTAATATATCCGGGAATTCATACGATTTCCAATCTTGGAACGGCGGTGACGAACCGCGCTCCCCACGCCGCCGCATACGACAATTGCGTCATGATTTCGTTTTTAATGTTCCAGGGAAAAACGACGATATAATCGGGGCGCTCGTCGCGCAGCCTCTGTTCGCTAACAATGGGGATTCGACTTCCCGGAAGAAATTTGCCTTGCTTTGAAGGGCTGCGGTCGACCACAAAGGCAAGAAGGTCCGCACGAATTCCCGCGAAATTAAGCAGCGTATTTCCCTTTGCCGCCGCCCCATACGCCACGACTTTTTTACCCTGTTTTTTAGCGGCCAGCAAAAAAGCGGCGAATTCGTTTTTTATCGATTCCGCTTTTGCCTGGAACCCTCGATAAAAAGCGGCAGTATTCATTCCCGCGTCGATTTCTTTTTTAAGCACACAATTGACCCGTGCCGTGGAGTCCTGTTTAACGTGGTGTTGCCCCGCGTCGGTCTTGCACGCAAAAACCCGAAGGCTTCCGCCGTGGGTTGGCAGCTCTTCCACGTCAAATACCGTAAGGCCGTTGGCCTCGAAAATCCCTTTTACGGCGAGCAAGGAAAGATACGAATAATGTTCATGATACACGGTATCGAACTGACAGGATGCAACCAGGTTAAGAAGGTGCGGAAATTCAAACATGGCCACGCCAAGGGGTTTGAGCATTCGCGAAAATCCGGCGGTGAAATCGTTGATGTCGGGCACATGGGCCAGGACGTTATTGGCGATCATGACGTCGGCCTTTTTCCCCTGGACGCTCAGTTTTTCGGCCAGGCCAACGCCGAAAAAGGATTCGATAATGTCAATGCCTTTTTCCCGCGCCGCGGCCGCGGTGCTTGCGGTCGGCTCGATTCCCAGGCACGGGATTTTTCGCGCCTTCACGTATTGGAGCAAGTATCCGTCGTTTGCCGCAACCTCCACAACGAAGCTTTCTGCGTTCAAGGCGAAGCGCTCGGTCATGGCGTTTACGGAGCGCTCGGCATGCGCGAGCCAGGATCTCGATGTCGCGCTGAAATAGGCGTAGTCCGCTGAAAAAAGCTCGCTTGCACTCGCAAAATCCTCCGTTTGCGCAAGCCAGCATTTTTGGCATACCATTACCCGAAGCGGAAACCACTTTTCCGGCGCGTGGAGCGCGTCCTCGGCAAGATAGGCGTTTGAAGGCGGAGCTGAGCCCAAATCCAAAAGCGAAAGCGTTAGTTCGGCCATGCAGTGGCGGCATTTCATAATGCTATTCCCTGAAAATCATTTCCAATAAACGCATGGTCTTTGTCGCGCGAAGAAATTTCCGAAACAGGCTGAGGCCATAAAATGCCGATTCGCGGGTCAGTCGCATTGACCGCGCCTTCGCTTTGAGGGGCGTAAGGAGCGGTATGCGCATAGAGCAGGGCGCAATCTTCGGTCAGCGTTTGAAACCCGTGGGCAAAGCCCTCGGGAATAAAAAGCGCACGATGGTTTTTCTCGCTTAACACCTCGGCATGCCATTGCAGAAAGGTCGGCGACTTTTGCCGTAAATCAACGGCAACGTCGAAAATTTCGCCGCGTAAACAGCTCACCAATTTTTTTTCCGCGTTCGGCGGATACTGAAAGTGCATGCCGCGGACCGCTCCGCTCGCATGGGTCATCGACGTATTGATTTGCACGATATGATTGCCGCCGAAAAGCCCCGCCAACTCGGTTTCACAAAAAATCCTTTCAAAATAGCCGCGCTCGTCGATATGTGCCGACCGCGTTATCGCAAACAGCCCGCCAAGGGGGGAGGTCAATATTTCAAAGCGCCCCATGCGTCGCGCCTTTCATATCGAGGGTTTCAAGGACCTTGTCGGTATATGCCGAGATTTCCCGTTTCATGACGTCGTAAACATTTTTTACTTGCCGCATGGCCCGGTATTCGTCCACGGTCCAGCGCACGGTGTCGTTAAAATCAAGGACCGGACGCCATGAGAGAAAATGCAGCGCTTTTGAAATATCGAGATTGAGTTGCCCGGCTTCATGGGGCTTTTCAGCGGTTTTTGCCGGTTGCACGGCGCCTTTGCCCCATTGTTTAACGATATGCCGTACCAGGGTCTCGACGGTTTTGGTATTGGCTTGCAGAGGGCCGAAATTCCAGGCCCCCGACCATGCCGCGCCCTCCGCAAAAAGGTTTTTCGCAAGAAGTAAATAGCCGCGCAAAGGTTCCAAAACATGCTGCCAGGGGCGGGTGGCATGCGGGTTTCTGAGGGAAATTATTTTACCCGATTGAAGCGCGCGAATGCAATCGGGCACAATACGGTTTTGGGCCCAATCCCCGCCGCCGATCACGTTTCCCGCGCGCGCCGTGGCGATGGCGGGAGCTCCTTTTTTCGAAAAAAACGAATGGCAATACGCGGCGCTCACGATTTCCGAGGCAGCCTTCGAAGCGCTGTAAGGGTCTTTCCCGCCGAGCGGATCGGTTTCGCGGTATCCGTGGACCCATTCCTTGTTATCATAGCATTTGTCGCTTGTTACGTTGACGATGGCCTTGACCGAGGAGTAGTTTTTGCAGGCGTCGAGAATATTAAGCGTTCCGAGGACGTTGGTGGAAAACGTTTCGCGCGGCCGGGCGTATGATTCGATGACCAGGGCCTGGGCCGCGAGGTGGAAAACGATCTGGGGCCGCACCGCGGAAAAGACCTTTTCGACGAGGTTAAAATCGCAAACGTCGCCGTCGAAGTGTTGTATTGTTTTTGCTAGCCGCGCCCTGGTGAAATTGTCCTTAGTGCCTTTTGCCGGAAGCGACAGGCCTGAAACGCGCGCGCCGAGCATGGAAAGCCACGCGCACAGCCACGATCCCTTGAAACCCGTGTCGCCGGTAACGAGCACCCTTTTGTTTAAAAACGCGTTGTTGAAAATGTCTTTTTTCATTGGGCCCAGAATGCTTTGTTGGTCGACCACAGGTTATTGATATATTCAACGTCGCGCAGGGTGTCCATGCATGCCCACATGCCCGGATGTTTATAAATCATAAGTTGTCCGTCGCGGGCTATTTGCTCAAGCGGCCCGGACTCAAAATCGCATCCGTCGTCGGTCGATAGGGAATCGAAGACTCTGCGGTTCAAAACGAAATAGCCGCCGTTGACGTAGTTGTTGCCGTTTTCAGGCTTTTCCTTAAACGCGGTGACCTGAGTTCCCTTAACGCGCATTTCCCCCCATCGCGAGGCCTGGTTGACCCCGGATACCGTGACCATTTTCCCGTGCTGTCGGTGGAACGCGAGCAGTTTATCGAGGTCGATGTCGGCGAGGCCGTCGCCATAGGTCATTAAAAATTCGTCCCCCGAAATATACGGTTCGATTTTTTTGATGCGCGCGCCCTTGAGCGCCTTTTCGCCGGTATTGGCAAGGGTGACCTTCCAGCCTTTTTCATCATGGGACTCATGGATGGTCATGTTTTTCGAGTTGCCGAGTTCGATGGTAAAGTCGTTGTTCATCACTTCGTAGTGGTAAAAATATTCCTTGATCATTTCCCCTTTGTAACCGAGGCACAGGACGAAATCGGTGTGGCCGTATTTCGCGTATCTTTTCATGATGTGCCAAAGCACGGGCCGCGGCCCGATATTGACCATGGGTTTCGGACGAAATTCGGTTTCTTCACGAAGACGCGTTCCAAGGCCGCCGCATAGAATGACGACTTGCATATCACGGTCCTCCCGGTTATGCGCGTCCATGCGAATGCAAAAGCGGCGTCCTTGCACGCTATGAGGTAAGGCTTTATTAATTCTATCGGTTATGCGTTAAAAAAGCATTAATAATTTTAAATATTATACGATTGTGGCCTGGGGCGCCTTGCCGCGCAAATCATAATGCATGGCTTCCAAATGGACCGACAGGTCGGGGACTGAGGTTATGCAGGTTGAGGGGAGCTCGTTTTTGTATTTGGCCAGGAACCTTTGGCCCGCTTGGATCCAGGTGGCGTCCAGCACGCCGCCCGACAAATGCTTAAGCAGGACGTCCCAGGTAACGATGAGCTTATGGGAGCGGCGGACTTGCATGCAGATGTCAAGATCATAAAAGTGGAATTTGTCGAAGGTCGCGTCGTCGAAGCGGATGGTTTTAAAAAGTTCGCCGCGAACGGCGAAGAAAAGCCCGTCCACCGCAACGACCTCGGCGTCGTTTTTGTCCCACGAAAATACCGAAAGCGTGTACGTTTGCCCGTTGTTAAGCTCATGAATGACCCTGCCGCGAATATAAGGCCTTCCGGCGCGTATCCAGGCCGGATGATTGGCGAAAAGGTACTGGGTTCCCGCCACGCCCACGAGCCCAAGCTTGGGATCGGCGGCATATTTTTTAATGAGCGCCCCACCCCAGCCGGGTTCCATAAAAAAGACATCCTCATGGACGAAAACGAAAATGTCGCCGATCGCCTGCTCAACGCCTTTGTTGTACGCGCCGCATATTCCATAAGTATTTAGGGTGTTATCGATGCGGATGTATTCGTAATCGTAGCCGATGGTTTTATCGACGTTACGCTCATGAAAATCCCATGAAGCCGGTTTGCGGGAACAAACGATGACGCTGATCATAAAGGTGCGGCCTGGGTTAAGAAAAGAAAATTCGAAAGCGATTTTTCAGGTTTCTATTAAATTTTATCGGTATTGCCGGTAAAAAGCATTATAAAAATATCCGATCCTCGATCAAGGGATTTGCCAGATGGAAAAAGGTTTAAAAAAGATAAGGTATTTCTCTTGACTTAACTCTAAGCATAAATTGATATTATGAGCATCACGGGTGACAGAGTAATTATATGAGCACTAATTTGGCAACAACCCGGCTGTCATCAAAAGGACAGGTCGTTATTCCAGAGGAGATCAGAAATTCGCTGGGATTGAAAACAGGCGTCCAGTTTGTTGTAATTGGTAAGGGAGATTCGGTCATTTTCAAAACGATTTCTCCACCATCGTTTGATGAATTTGAAGATTTACTTGGCGATGCACGGAAACAAGCGCGCCGGGCGGGATTAAAAATAACGGATATCGGCAAAGCCATTAAAAGTGTCAGAAAGAATAAATGAAAGGTCTTTTTTATTCCGCCAGATCTCCAATTGTGCCAATAGTAATTTGTTCTCCCATCATGTTTATGGCTTTATTCTTTCAATTCTAAAAGTCACTACACCATCTGGACACGTTACATCATTATACTCGGCTCGTTCACAGGTCAATTTATCCGTCCAACGCATTCCAAATGCCATTGCGTGCAAGCTACAAAAAGCCCTACCACACATTCCGCTTGGCTCGGGTGTTCTGGCTGTTAAAACAAATGTTTCACCTTTTTGTGTTTTTGCAGAACCAGGGCAGCAACCATTTGCGGATCTGACATCAATAGCTGTACATTTGATTTTATAATTCGCCATTCTTGCCTCACTTTGTTTTGCTCTATTTATCGCAAACGTTTATAAAATATAGTTCGAGTATGCCCCAAGGCAAATGCTTACCGGAAAGCGTTTTTAATCTGCTCCTCAATAATGATTGTAGCCAAATCCTTGATCCGTTTTATATCAAAGCTGAATCTTGGCAATATAAGAAAGAATGACGTTCCATTCAATCAAAAGGCCGGGACTCTGTTAACATACATACACGGAAAAAACTCTTTAAAAGAACTTGGGCTAATTTATTCAAAATAAAAATTGCATTAATCGAATTTAAGGGGTATATTAAGTAAGAACAATGTTATTACAAAGGAGCGGATTAAAATGATTAAACATTTACAAAAAATCGGAAACAGTCGAGGAATTGTTATCGATAAACCGATTCTTGAATTGTTGCACATTGACGACAACGCGTCTTTTGAAGTTACCCAAGAAAAAAACGGCTTATTTTTAAGACCCTTATCTGCATCCGAAGCTTATCGGGAAATTTCTCAGAAGCACCGAAAATCATTGGATAAACTGGCAAAATGACCATCGAACCTCGTTTTCTTACGATTTCCGAAGTCATTGAGATCCATGACCAAGAAATTGCGGCCGCCGGAGGATTATCCGGTGTTCGCGATCTCAAGGCTCTTGAATCTGCAATTGCAGCTCCTAAAGCTTCATTCAGCGGTCAATTTCTTATGGATATTTTTGAAATGGCCGCAACCTATTTAGATTCAATAGCAATAAACCATCCTTTCTTGGATGGAAATAAGCGAACCGCGCTTGCGAGTTCGCTTACATTTTTATTTATGAATGGGTATGAAATCGATGAATTATACGATGAAGAATTGGCGGATAAAACGCTTGATTTGGTCACCCGGAAAATCACCAAATCAGATTTAGCCAAACATCTAAAAGCTCGAAACAAAGAAATAAAATAGCACGGCGGCGAAAGACAGCGAACCCAAAGAAAAACAGATAAAGGTACCGGAAAGGAGATATATGAGGAAGGTTGTTTTCGCGATCAATATTACTACTGACGGGTACTGCAACCACACGGACATGATTGCCGACGATGAGTTACACGACTTCTTTACCGGGCTGCTGCGTGGTGCGAGCATCCTCCTCTTCGGCCGGACCACCTATCAACTCATGGTTCCCTATTGGCCCGACATCGCCAAGAACCAATCAGGGCCACGGTCCATCAATGAGTTCGCTCGCGTGTTCGACTCGCTCGACAAAGTCGTATTCTCCACAACCTTGAAAGATGTTGAGGGAAACAACACGAGAATCGTGCGCGCAAACGTTGAGGAAGAGGTGCTCTCGCTGAAGCGGCAGCCTGGAAAAGATATTTCCGTAGGCAGTTTGAGCATTGCGTCCCAGCTTTCGGACCGCGGTTTGATAGACGAGTATCATTTCGTGGTCCACCCGGTTGTTGCCGGTAAAGGACCGCGGTTATTCGACACCGTAAAGCCGAAAGAGAAACTTCTGCTGGACTTTATCGGTTTGAAAACCTTTCAATCCGGCGTCGTTGCCCTTCACTACAGAAAGCATACGTGAGGAGAACCGCCTACGAAACTAGGTGAGTGCCAAGAACCGAATAAATAAAAGAAAGGAAAATCGGCATGAGAGACAAGAACCGTATTTGTCCGGTAGAAAATGCCGGAGGCCTCGATAACGGCATAAGACGATGGCTTCAAAATCCACGGAAAATCTTAGGACCTTATATTAATGAAGGAATGACGGCGCTGGATTTCGGCTGCGGTCCCGGATTTTTTACCATTGATATGGCAAAAATGGTCGGTAAATCCGGTCGCGTAATCGCCTGCGATCTGCAAGACGGCATGCTGGAAAAATTACGCGCCAAAATCAAGGGGAGCCCGTTCGAGAACATTATTACGTTGCATAAATGCCAAAAAGACCGCATTGGAGTAACTGAATCCGTCGATTTCATGCTTGTTTTCTATATGCTGCATGAAGTCCCCAATCAGGACAATTATTTAAAGGAAATTTATTCCCTGCTTAAGCCTGGCGGAAAAGTCCTTTTGGTCGAGCCTACGTTTCATGTTTCAAAAAGCGAATTTAATTTCTCGGTTGACAAAGCAATAACCTCCGGACTGCTGCTCGCGGAATCTCCAAAAGTGTTTTTAGGCCGGACCGCGGTTTTCAGGAGGGGCTAGAGGTAATTGCATACAATAAAACGTTCGCCAGTTAAAACTAAGACATTAAGTATGCGCTTTGTGGTAAAATAAAACTGATAATAAACCTCGATCCAAGACAATGTATTTTAAAATAGAACATTTGCCGACACTAGGAAACTATCGATTGCTGTTGAAAATTGTGTTTAAAAGGAATTCTCAATGAAAAAGATTAAAGATAAAAAAGCATTGTATTTTTCAAGTCGTTTGCGCGAAAAGGTTTCTGGACTAACCAGAGTAATTCTTTTCGGCTCACGCGCTCGCGGTGACGCCAGAGAAGGTTCGGATTATGATTTTGCCGTTATTCTTGAAAAAAAGAATGCTAAAACAATCAAAGCCGTTCGTGGCGGTACTGCAACCACGCGGACATGGTTGCCGACGAAACAAAGCTGTCCAATCTTGTCAATATTTAATTTAAGATATGCAAATACATTGTAACAAACATGGGGATTCAATGCGTCTAATCAACGTATCAATTTTGCAACGGTTTAAACAAATTTAATTGGAGGAACACATGAAAAAGTTGGTTACGGCCCTTGTTGCGGCTTCATTTTTATTGCTAGGTGCGGCGGGGATTCAGGCCCAAGATAATAGCTCTCAAAAAAGCTCGACAACCAATACTCAACCGCCCAAAAAGTGTCATAAGCACCATTGCAACCACCACAAAAAAACGCAAACGACACCTTCTACGGAACAAAAAGACACAAAGTAAATTATCGGGAAAAGGCTCCAATAAAAAGGCCCGTTTTTAAAGGGAATTCAAAAACGGGCCTTTTCATTGCTTCCGTCTGGAAATCCATTTTATTGCATAACGCCGTGATGTTGCTCAAGCCATTCATTTTCCCGTTGCTTCATTTCTTCCGGGGTCATGTCCACTTTATGGGTTGCAATCGTCCAAACATGTCCGAATGGATCGCGCAGTTGTCCGGTTCTATCTCCCCAAAATGCGTCCAAAACAGGCATGAGTAACCTGCATCCCGCATTTATCGCCCTTTTAAACATTGCATCCGCGTCATCGACGTACAAATATAAACTAGCCGTTGTAAACTCTTCGGGCCCTTTTTCAAACGATGAGCCGCCCATGGCGCTGATGTCGGCTGCCATGATATTTGAGCCGTTAAAACTAAGAAGCGCATGTATTACTTTGCGATCGGGCGCATAATCCACGTTTCCCTGCACCTTGGCATCAAAATTAACTTTATAGAATTCTATCGCGTCGTTGCAGTTTCCATTAAACCATAATTCAGTTGTCAAGGCCTGCATGCCTTCGGGGATTGTTTTTGTAGCTTTCGTAACCATAATATCCTCCTCCGTTTAAATAATATCGTTGGTTACTCTTCCGAGTTCCCATAGAGTATTACGGATAGCAAGCAAGCCATATTTTGAATAAAAAAGGCGGCTGGTTCAACATTCGTTTAAAAAGCAATAAGATCATTTTTGCTTTCGTAAAAAAGAATTGCGAAAGTGGTATGTTTCTTGCTAAAACTATTTATATAGTGGTAGGTCTTTCCAATAGTCGATGGAAAAATCAGCAAATTTTAACCAACCAAGAGGAGTCTTTATGAACAAAAGTGAATCGAAATGTCAATCGGTTGATGAATATATCTCCGGTTTCCCGAAAAACGTTCAGGAAAAACTAAAATCAATTCGAATGATAATAAAGAATGCGGCCCCGGAGGCGCTCGAAACCATAAGCTATCAAATGCCGGCTTACAAACTTAATGGAATCCTGTTATATTTTGCGGGATACAAAAACCATATTGGGTTTTATCCACTGGCCTCGGCAATTAAGGCTTTCAAAAGCAAAATCGAAAACTATAACTATTCAAAGGGGTCCATTCAATTTCCCATCGATGAAAAACTGCCCAAGGATTTAATCGAAGAAATTGCAGAATATCGGGTAGCGGAAAATGCTAAAAAGTTAAGTAAAAATAGAAAAACAAAATCGTCCGAAGGGAAAAAATAAATCTCAGGCGTTTTGAATCGAACCTAAGCGCTTTGAATTCCTTAAATACTCATAAAATCTTTTAACGACCGGGTTAATTACCACGTCTTCCGTCCGAAGCGCCCTTTTAAGTCTGATGTTGTCAATTGAGCGGCACCTGCTGAGCGCCACGTAAACCTGTCCGCCGGCAAATGCCCCGGCCCCAAGGTCGATGATCGCACTGTCTAAAGTCAATCCTTGGCTTTTATGGATCGTAACCGCCCAGGCCAAGGTCAACGGAAATTGCGTATAGGCGCCGATGGTCTCGGTTTTGATTTTGTTTTCGTTATAATCGTAAACGAATTTCAGACATTCCCAAACTTCTTTCTTTACCGTAAAAGTGAAGAAATCCCCGCGCGCCGGAATGCCGACGATAATGGAATCCTCGGAAATTTTATCCACCGTTCCGATCGTGCCGTTGACCCACCGCTTGCAGGAATCATTTTTTGTAAACATTACTTGGGCGCCCGTTTTTAATTTCAGAAAATAGGGAGCGGGCAGCTTTTCCTTTTCAATGGCGAATCGGCCGTTTAAAACGCCCTCAAAGACATGTTCCTTTTCCTTGATTTTGCCCAGCATGAATTCATTGGTCCGGTTCGCAGACTGGTTCGTGCAGGTAAGGATAATCGGGATTTTGCCCGAAGGAAGCTTAAGGTCGGTATAGCACCGATCGTTAATTTCGTCAATGGTTTTTGACAATTCGTTTCCTTCGCGAACATTGCCTAAGAGAGATAAAAACCGCGCTTCCGATTGCCTGAATACCTTGGTGAATTCCACGAAGGACATGGTGCAATCATGTAAACAATGCGCGCTAAAGAAAAATTCGCTGGCATACACTCCTCCAAAAAGCGCCGCTTCCTCTTGCCGTGCGATAACCGGCGGTAATTGGAAAAGATCGCCGATTAAAACTATTTGGACGCCGCCGAAAGGAAGGTCCTCATCTTTTCCATTTTTTCGTAAAAACATATCGATTCCATCAAGCATATCGGCCCGGACCATTGATATTTCGTCAATGATCAACACGTCTATTTTTTCGTACAAGGTCCGGTTTTTAGCCTGGAGAACGGAATCCCGGTCAATGGGCTTTGGAGGGAAATGGAAAAACGAATGAATGGTCTGGCCGCCTACATTGAGCGCTGCAACGCCGGTGGGGGCGACAACAACGCAGTTTTTATTGATTTCGGACCGCATATATTGGATAAAAACGGATTTTCCGGTCCCGGCCTGCCCGGTAATTAATACTATTTGTCGCCCTTTTTTTATATGTTCGACGGCTGTTTTAAATTCAACGGTTTCTTCAAAATCATCAGCCCGGAAATTTCTTTGTGAAATTCCGCTTTTTGTCGCAAGGGGTTCTTTTCCCGTGGCGAATTTGTTTAATGAGGAAATTGAAAAAGCGTGAGTCATGGGTTAGTGCAGGCCTAAAATAATTCAACCTTGTTTCTTCCGGTTTCCTTGGCCCGATAGAGCGCCTTATCGGCCTTTTGGATAAGCATGTCGATTTGTTTGGCGTGCTCTTTATAGACTGCTATGCCGAAACTCATGGTAACGTGAATGTCCTCGCCACGGGGGCCTTTAAAAGTGATATCGGCTACATGCTGGCGAATACGCTCAACGGTGTCGACGGCGGTCGACGCGTCGGTTTTGACGAGCACCAGCGCAAACTCCTCGCCGCCATAGCGTGCGACGAAATCCACGCCCTCGCGGGTTTTTTCCTTGAGTTTCGTTGAAATCTCCCGCAGGACCTGGTCGCCGAACTGGTGACCGTAGGCGTCGTTTACTTTTTTAAAAAAATCGATGTCGCAGAGCACCAGCGACAGCGGATCGTCGTAGCGGATGGCGCGGGTGATTTCGTCCTTGAGCATGGCCTGGAATTGCCGGTGGTTGATGAGGCCCGTAAGCCCGTCGTGGGTGGCCAAGGCGTTTGCCTGCTCGATGATCTGGAGCTTTTCGATGGCCAGTCCCGCGGACGTCGCGAGGCGCGCAAGCAAATCGCGATCGGAATCCGAAAAGGCCTTTTTCCGGGAAGACTCCAAAAAAAAAGCCCCTTTGCACATGTCAACTCCGATGGGAAACGCGAGAAACGAAGCAAGGCCCTCGGATTGCGGCTCGCCGCCATCGTAGCGGGTTTCATAATGGTCCTCGACGAAATCGCGACACAGGCCCATGTTGCGCGCGTAAACCAGACTGATCAGCGTTTTATCGCCGAGCGAAAAACAGCGGTCCTTGAAACCCTGCGCGTCCACGCCCCACGCCCGGCGGACAACGGCAAGGTTTTTGTCGGGACCGCGAAGGCTGATGGTAAGGCGGTCGCAGGAAATGGCGAACGGGATGATCTCGACCATACGGTCCAAAACGGCGTCGATGGTCAGGTTTTGGAAAAACTCCTTTTCAATGGAACTCATGGCCACGAGGCGCCGGTATTCAAGACAATGCTCGGTGGAAAGGTACGCGAAGTAAACCGTCTGGCCGATGAGCTTCGCAACGCTCGAAAGATAACCGTGGTCGTCGTCGGAAAAATGGCGGGCTTCCGTACTGTCAACAATCACGGTCCCTCGCTCGACGCCGCCGGCAACGATGGGGCTGGCCATGAGCGAGCGGATTCCCGCGTCTTTTTTATAATAATAAAGGGTCATTGAATCGGTGACGATGTCGTGCAGGAGGAGCTGCTTGAGCCCGTCTTTAAGAAAACTGCCGATGACGCCCACTCCGGGATAAATGACCGCGTCTCGATTGATATGTTCGCTTTTTGAAAAAAAACGCCGGATTTGGTACCCGCCGTCGTTGGTGGGAAATAAAACGGCAACCGTGTGTCCGTCGAGACGGACTCGAATGAGGCGGATAAACGTATCGAGAATATCGTCGACGACGCTTTCAACGGCGCTCCATTGTTCACGGCGATACTCGGCCCCTAAAACGTCGACATGGGTTATTTCTTCCGAAACCTGGTCGGCGATGGTCCGCGGAAGCGTGTTCGCGGAATCGTCTTTGTCAAGTGGGCCGTTTGCCTGAGGCGATAAGAAGGGCCCGAAAAGTCTTACGGACAAAACCAACCACGCGGCCGCGGCGATAAAACACAGAGGCGTTAACACCCGGCCGGCGGTATCTCCTAAAAAAACCGAGATCAGCCCGACAAGCAGGATGATAAGTCCCGGCAAGACCCTGCGTTTTTTATAATGCATCGGCCTCTTTTTAGAACATGCTACTTTTTGTCAAAAATGCCGGCAATGACCGCTAATATTTCCTCGCGGTTAAACGGCTTGGAAACCACGCCGTTAAAGCCCATATTGAGCAAGCTTTTAATGTTAAGTTTTTTCGCGAACGACGTCACCGCGATCACCGGGACCCCGGCGACCTTGGGCTTTTTGCGAAGATTGTTTAAAAATTTTAT
>Ga0182027_10000246_pt1 | contig 91747 bp, 72 predicted proteins | sample 712E1DmetaG_FD_121300 | JGI IMG/M metagenome (GOLD analysis project Ga0182027, IMG submission 121300) | Permafrost microbial communities from Stordalen Mire, Sweden - 712E1D metaG (Illumina Assembly) | ecosystem: Environmental > Terrestrial > Soil > Wetlands > Permafrost | place: Sweden... | reverse complement strand
AGTGTCTCGCTTTTCGAGAAAACCTATATTTTACAAGCACTTAGCGATATACCACCTAATTTTGAGGAGTATCGATCTCCTAACCAATTGAATTTGTTCAACTTATAGTTGGACACTAGTGATCATATAATATTATTGATCAGAGGTAGTCGTCCATGAAAACATGCACCATTATTTTTACTTTCCTGTTTTCTCTTATCGGTTCATCGGTATTATTTGCGCAGATCGTGGCGATCGATGCGGAGTTTCGTCCACGTGCTGAAATTCGCCAGGGTTTTAAAAAGCCGTTAGCGGATACCTTGGATTTTAATGGCATCGTATTACAGCGCACACGTCTCAATGCAGATTACAAAAGCAATGCCTTAAACGCACACTTGACACTACAAGATGCACGCATCTGGGGACAAAGCGACAAATCCTCCGGCTCTCCGCAGATCACAGTGTATGAAGCTTGGATCGAAATGTTGCTGACATCCGGACTTTCCGTTGAGGCTGGGCGTCAAGCACTGAAGTATGATGATCAGCGATTGCTAACTGCGTCCAATTGGAGCAACACGGGTAATGCACACGATGCATTGCTCTTGAAATTCAAAGACTCATTTTTGCAGGCCCATGCGGGATTCGCTTACAATAATACGAACGATACGCTATTCTCATACAAATACAATGTCAGCGGAATGTATCAAACAATGGGCTTCTTATGGATTACCGAAGAAATGCTTCCGGGATTGAACTTTTCGATGATCGGTATAAGTGAAGGATTGCCTCGAAGCATGGTTACATTGGGAGTGTTCAAGGCCAAGACGGCAAAAGACTCAGGATCGACCGTTACATTCGGCAGATTCACTTATGGCGGCAACTTGGTTTATCAAAATGAAACATCGCCATTTGGCGGCACGCTGACAGGTTACTATCAAAGTGGAAAAGACGCAAAGATGGAAACGTTAAGTGCATACTTGCTTGCGGTCAAAGGAGCCTACAGGGTTCTGGATGAATTGAGCGTGCAGGCTGGAGTAGATTACTATTCGGGAACAAGCTACACCGACACCGTGGGAGTTGGAACCGGCACGTCATACACATTTAACAAGCTTTACGGATCCAATCATAGCTTTAATGGTTCAATGGAATATTGGTCAACGTTGCCGAGTGGTGGGCTGATCGACTACTACGGCGGAGCAACATTCAAATTCAATAAAGACATTTCCGTTGAATTGGCCGGACATCTTTTCTCTCTTGCAGAAGAAATGTATCAAGGGAAGAAATTGCTCAATAATAAGGATATTGGGAGCGAACTCGACCTCACGGTAAATTACCAATGGAGCAAAGAGGTCGCAATACAGGGCGGATACAGTCGCTATTTTACCACAAGCACAACAACATCATTTTCTTCCATAACAGCGCCCATCTATTCTTCGCAATGGGCGTATGTGATGCTGACCGTGAAGCCGGTGTTTTTTAAGAATTCCAATTAACCCACACAAAATAGTAGGGAGCCAAAAGTGAAACGAATAATTGTAATAATTCTCATCGCCATCGTAAGTATGAATCTCTGTGCACAGAGAGTTCGAGTCGCTGCAGCGGGAAACTTACGCTATGTTATGGATGATATCAAAGCGCTATATGTGGAGAATCATCCTGAGACCAAAATAGAGGTAACGCTTGGAGCCTCGGGTGCGTTGCTCCAACAAATCGTCAACGGTGCACAATTTGACTTCTTTATGGCAGCAGACAAGATATTTCCTGACAAACTGAAAGAGCAGGGAGCGGCTGTCGGCGATGTCAAAACGTATGCATTCGGCAAGCTCGCGCTCTGGAGCAATGTTGTGGACATAAGTAAAGGTATCGAAGCGGTGACGGATGATGCAGTCGTTCGCATAGCTGTGGCCAAACCTGAAGTTGCACCTTATGGTGAACGGGCCGTTCAATGCCTGAAATACTACGGGCTGTTTGACAAGGTGAAAGAGAAGATTGTCTACGCAGATAACATCGCGCAGGCTGCACAATATGCTTCAACGGGCAATGCGGAAATTGGCTTTCTTGCCCTTGCATTGGTCCTTGCTCCGGATATGAAAGACAAAGGCAAATATCTTGTTCTCGATACCAAAAGCTACAAGCCTGTGGAACAAGCTTGTGTGCTGGTAAAAACATGGGAACGCAATGCTGAAGCTTCAAAGTTCATGGACTTTGTGTTAAGTGATGCATGCAAATCCATCTTCGAAAAATATGGATTCATTCTGCCACAATAGGAAACTGAATTAAATCCGTGGTTGTTTTTCGATATGAATGAACTCGAGGACGATCCCACTTACTAAAATTGAGCAATCTCAATGGACGCAGAATTCCTTCAAACTGTTCTCCTGACTCTCAAGCTGGCAGTATCAACAACATTGATCCTGATCATAGTTGGGTTGCCGATAGCGTGGTTTCTGGCATACTCGCACTTCAAGCTAAAGCCGGTCATCGAGGCACTGGTAAGCATGCCGCTGGTGCTGCCGCCGACTGTGCTGGGGTATTACTTCTTGATAGCATACAGCCCACGGTATTTCTTTGGAGAATGGCTGGTGCGTGTGTTCAATGTGCGACTCGCATTTACCTTTGAAGGCATTCTGATCGCTTCAGTGGTTTTTGGACTGCCCTTTATGATCCAACCTCTACAAAGCGGTCTGCGTTCACTACCGGAGAGTTTGCGGGAAGCCTCCCATACGCTCGGCAAATCGGAAATTGTTACGTTCTTCAGAGTGTTGCTGCCCAATATCAAACCGTCACTCATTACTGCAATTGCATTGACCTTTGCTCATTCGATTGGCGAATTCGGCATTGTCTTGATGGTCGGAGGAAACATGCCGGGCATCACGCGCGTGGCATCCGTTGCGATATATGACGAGGTGCAATCATTGAACTATGCAACAGCGAACAATTACGCACTCATTCTTTTTGCGACTTCATTTGTTCTTCTCACCGTTATTTATAGTATTAACAAAAAGCGTAATACCTGGACGGCATTGTGATCCATATAGATATTAAAAAGAAACTGCTTTCATCCGAAGGCGTTATGACGCTTGAAGTGAACACTGATATTCAGGCTGGCGCATTGACTGCATTGTTTGGTCCATCCGGCGTGGGAAAAACCACACTCCTGAGAATCATTGCTGGACTCACAAAACCAGATTCCGGGATCATTCGGTGTGGCGATCAAGTGTGGTTTGATAGTGAGCGTGGCATCGACATTTCAACTCAAACTCGACACATCGGAATGATGTTCCAAGACTATGCTCTCTTTCCCAATATGACCGTCGAGCAGAATATCCGCTTTGCTCAGGATCATGAAAACCGGATTAGCATACAGTCCTTAATGGAAATGTTGCAGATTGCGGAATTTGCAAAACGCCGATCGGAGAACCTGTCCGGTGGCCAGAAGCAACGCGTGGCATTGGCACGCGCTATTGCACGCAGGCCTAGTCTATTGTTGCTGGATGAGCCACTGTCAGCTCTTGATACAACTATGCGCATTATGCTCCAGGATGAGATATTAAAAGTGCACCGGCTGTTCGGGTCGACGACTATCTTGGTCAGTCATGATCGCGATGAGGTAATTCGTCTCGCTGAACATGTCCTATGCATTGAACGGGGGGTAGTTACAGTGGAAGGTAATCCACAGAACATATTGTCAGAACAGAGTGCCAAGGAAAGGCACCAGATCGCTGGACAGATTTCTTTGATCGAGAAACAAGAAGGTGGGTATATCGTCACTGTGAAAACGGGGGATAATATCCAGGCAAAAGTCGTTGTGGGTGAGAATGATATCAGAGAGCTTTCAGTAGGAGATCATGTGCGCGTATTGTCGAAAGCAATTTAGCCTCAATGAGGCTGATAATTGGGAGGGAAACAAAATTGCCTCCAAGGATGGAGGCAATAGTCACCAGTTGAATCACTACTTAACAAAGCGTCGAAAAAAGTGGCTGCTTTGGTGGGCGCTGCGGGGATCGAATCCCGAAAAACGGGATTCTCACATCGAAGTGTCCAAGTCTTGTGGGCGCTGCGGGGATCGAACCTGCGACCTTACGCGTGTGAGGCGTACGCTCTAAACCAGCTGAGCTAAGCGCCCAAAACTGACCCAATATACAAAGCACTTTGGAAGGAAGCAAGCATTTTCAACATTGACAAACCCTGTAGAAAATGCTATGTTACATTTGGCAACTTCTATATAGTCCAAGAGCCAGAACTGTACGCTCCGCAACTTGCGCGGAATATCTATGGCATCAGAAAGCATCGTCTTTCATATTGTCGCAAAAGATAGCAGCGGAAAACCGGTGCAGGGATTTATCTCAGCCCGATCGCTATCTGAGGCGAAGAAAAAAATCAGAACACATCCGCGCTTTCGGAATTCAAAGATCCTGACGATACGTAGGAAAATGAATTTTGCGTACCGCGTTCGGCAGGGGACAAAAATTATCGACGGCTTTCAATCTGCGTATTCGCGCCAGGAAGTCAAAGAAGCGCTGATACGTCTTGGATTCGAAGTCCGTTCGATCCACCGGCATCACGAATTCCGGTTCAAGGCGGCGAGCAACGAGATCGTTTCCTTCGTAGCAACCAGCGCACGGTTGCTTGAGCAGAAACTTCCGTACAACGAAGTGCTGCAGATTATGGCGAGCAATGTGCGCGACAAGAACATGAAAGCGGCGCTGCGAGACATCATCCTGGAACTGAAGAACGGCGGAGACTCGCGTGACGCGTTTGTAAAGCAGTCGAAAGTGTTCGGCGAGCATACGGCGCTGATGCTCGGCATCGCGTCGAAGAGCGGAGACATGACTGCAATTTTCAAAAGTGTCGCAACACTCGTGGAGCGCCAGGCGGAATTCAAAAAGGGATTGACGAGTTCGCTCATTTTACCTGCCGTGACATCACTGACGCTGGTGGGGGCGATTGCATTCTACGTTCTCTATCTGCTGCCGCAAATGATGGCGCTGATGGGGCCGCTCCTCGAAGAAATGCCGCCGATGACAGCGGCAACACTCAAAATGAGTGCGTTCGTCCAGGATCATATGACCATTATTTGTGGATCTCTTATTGCAATGGTGGTGGGTTTTTATGCATATATATTCTCGGACAATGGGCGCCTCTGGCTTCATCGCACAATGATTCGCATTCCGTACGTCGGCAATATTTTGCGCAACACCAGCGCGGAGATCTTCTGCCGGGTGCTGGGCATTCTGTACGGCTCCGCCGGAGAAAACATAGAAGCCATCCAGCTCGCCGGTGAGGCAAGCGGCAATCGCTATCTGGCATATCAGATCAGGGTGGCTACTATTCCGACAATGTTGAAGTTCGGCACGGAGCTGGCAAAGGCCTTGGAGATGGCAAATTTCTTCCCCGATCTTTTCATTTCACGATTCAAGACGGCGACTGAGACCGGGGCGGTGAAGGACACGTCAATTCAGCTCGCCGACTATTATCAGATGGAGAACCAGTTTGCGATGAAGAATCTGGTGAGTTTTATCGAGCTCTCCATTACCGTTATGATTATGGGAGCTTTGATTTTTTTGACGCTCCTTTCCTCGGAAACAGCCTCGCTGCGCATCAAGACGATGTAAATGAAAAAAGACCTTGGCGACATACTTGTTGAAAAAGGAATAGTCGAGCACGGCATTCTACTGAATGCCATCGAACAGCTCGATCGCGAAGATCCGAAAGAGAAACGCCGGCTGCCTCAGATTCTGGTGGAGCAATTCAAGGCGGACCGCGATCTGGTGTACCAGGAAGTTGCCGACTACTACGCCTTCCGGAAGATCTCGGTCACCATGGATGACGGCGTACTCAATTTCATCCGCAAGGAAATTGCGGTACTGCCGGCATTTATCCGGGACATGATCCTCGAGAATCACGTGCTGCCGTACGGCATTGACCCTGTCCGTCCCGGGCGCCTGCTGGTGATCACGACGGATCCGACGAAGCCGCAAGTCTCCCGTATTGCGCGTGCCTTCCCGTATCAGAAGTACGAAGTCTGCTATGTGCCGATGTCGCAGTGGGAGGAACTCTGGAAAAAAGTCAGCATCGATCGTGCTGTGTACAAAGATAAAGAGACGATGCTGCGCAATGAGTCCTTTGTTGAGGAGCACGAGGAAGATGAAGATCAGTACGAACAGGCACTCGAAGAAGAAATTACCCGCAGCGGCCTCGTGGACCTGGTGGAAAGTATTTTTGTAGATGCGGTGCGCGTTGGTGCGAGCGATATCCATGTGATTCCGCGCGGTGACAAGATTACAGAATTCCATTTCCGCATCGACGGAAAACTTTCCCGCTGGTACACACATAATGAAACGCGGGCGGAAGCAGTTTCTGCCGTGGTGAAAGATCGTGCGAAGAATCTCGACCGGTTCGAACGCAACATGGCACAAGACGGGTTCGCCCAGTTGACCATCGATAGAAAAACAATTCGTTTCCGCGTGTCTGTCATCCCATTGGTGGGAAAAGAACTGAAAAACAAATTCGAGTCCATTGTTATTCGTGTGTTGAAAGAACCCTCGGTGGGCGTGCAATTGGATGATCTCGGATTTGATCCCTACAGCGAAAGCATGATGCGCAAGGCGATCGGAAAGCCGTACGGCACGATCATCGTTACGGGGCCGACGGGAAGCGGAAAAAGCACGACGCTGGTTGCCTGCTTGAAGGCGATAATGGATCCCGCCCTCAATATTATTACCGTTGAAGACCCTGTGGAGTTCTTTATTGACGGGGCGCGCCAGGTGAAGCTTAATACCAAGTTGGATTTTGAGGGAGCGTTGCGAGCGATTCTCCGTCACGATCCGGACATCGTGATGGTGGGCGAAATCCGCGACAAGCTATCGGCGGAGATCGCGGTCAAGCTTGCAAATACGGGACATCTGACACTCTCCACTCTGCACACCAACGATGCGCCGAGCGCCGTGTCCCGCCTCTTTAAAATGGGTATCGAGCCGTTCCTGATTGCATACAGTATTAACCTGGTTCTTGCCCAGCGCCTGATCCGGCGGCTGTGTGATCGTTGCAAGAGCCCGGTTGAAGAACCGGACATTCCGATGTTGAAAAGACTGGGAATGTCGGAAGAGGAGATCAAGACTACGGTATTGTATCACCCGGTCGGGTGCATCGAGTGCATTCGCGGTTTCAAGGGACGCATGGCGGTTCATGAAGCGCTCTATTTCACGAATAATTTGCGCAAGATCATCCTGGAAGCCGGGGAATCGGTCAATGAGGCGGCCGTGCGAGAGGAAGGGTTGAGAAATGGGATGCGAACTCTCCGGGTCAATGCTCTTGAGTTGTTGAAACAGGGCATCACCACTGCGGAAGAAGTGGCAGCGGTGACCGTCGATGACGATTGATAAATGTGACATCAGTCATTGCTTTTCTCATTTTTATTCTGATTTGTCAGATAATTCACGAACTTCTCATATTATTCAATACAATATCAAAATGTGACTTGTCCAACGGAGAGAATGCCATTCTGGCGCCCAAACCTCGTTTTTTTGCGGCATGCGGTTTGCTTTCCTTTCAGTGTGTGCTGGGCGACATAAAGTCATTTCCAGGAAGAATTGTGAAAAAAGGATCAATTGTGAACATGGTTTCTGGAGGGGGACTATAATATGAGTTCCGGACAGACCATGTTGACGGCTGCGTTCTTTGTCTTAATAACCGTTACAATACTCAATGCCAATCGGATGGTGATTGACAGCCAGGTAACTTATTATGAGCAGGTTGCGTTGGAACAGGGAACGAGCTATGCGAATTCACTGTTGCAGGAAATACTAACCAAGAAATTCGATTATAATGAACAATTTCACCCACTTGATTATTACATGAAGACGTGGAATTTTGTAAGATCCAGCTCGCTTGGTCCATCGCCCGCTGCGAGAAGCCGCATATCACCTTGGCCCGATGTTGAGCCGTACAAGTCTGTCATGGGCGCAACGAATGCATATTACGCTGTGGGCGACTACAACGGATATGAGAGAATAGCAAATTCGGAGGACATCAAGGGTTTTCACTTAAAAGTGACTGTCTATTACGTGAATAAAGACTCTCCCGATGTCGCCTCGACAAGAACATATTATAAGCGGATTGATGTTTCAGTAGATCATCCGGTGTATCTGAAGCGGCCGATTACTATTAGCGGTCTGGCGGCATACTAATGGGAACAATGCTGGATGTCATAGGCTCTATCGTGATTCGCGGAGCGATCATGCTCGCGCTCATTAACCTGACCATTCAGATGAATACTGCTCTCTATCAAAAGACAGCGCTGGCGTCAACAAGACAGTCCACGGTGATACCGGTGCAGATTATGTGTGACGACATCTATCGGGCGAAAACTTCGGTGTTTGAAAAAGCGAAACTGAATGAAATCAAATTCTCCGCTGGTGATATTAATGATAATAGCGAAACGGTTTATTATTATCTGGAGGGTGCGACATCGGCGAAGGGGCTGTACAGACAGGTGAGTTCGATTAACAATAATACTCCCGCACTAATTGCGCATAACGTGACAAACATGACATTCGAGTACTATGATCTTGACGGCGTTGCTAAATCTCCGGGAGAAAATGTCGGCGGCATCAAATCAATCAAATTGAAACTCACGATCCAAACAGATAATAATTCGGGAAGCACATTTTGGGAAAAGAACATATTCCCACCGAATATCTAAGGGGTTAAATTATGGGCATGTCAAAAGTAATACTCGCTTCAGGAGTGTTCGTTATCGTCGGAATGTATTCTCTTTCATTCCGTGCGGCGGACAACGCGACGTCGGTTGTTGCCTTGGCACAAGCCATTCACAGCCAGACTGAGCAAATTGCTCTGGCAGGAACGAAATTTGCAGCCGTTGATCTCGGCGGCAGCGCTTCGATTCCGACCATTTTACCATCGGGTAGTGTGAATCTCATGGGCGGGACTGTTTCGTATCGTACTGATCCGTTGCCGTCATCTAAGCTGAAAGTGACTTCGGTCGGCACGTATGGGGGACATAGCGTTACTTATCTTGCGACTGTCGAATTCGTTTCGCCAAGATGGCAAGTGAAGCGCATTTACGAGGTGCCCGATGCTGCTGAATTCTCTCGCCTGAATTAAGGGAGTGCCGGTCCCGATGTATGTTGCTGTATGATTGCCCGTACACTTGCTATCACCTCGCTCGATCTGCCGGAATTGGAGCCGTATCGCACACTCAAACGGCCGATCGAGCATAAGCGGCAGGGGATATTTGTTGCAGAAGGCGAAAAAGTAGTCCGCAGGCTGCTTGAGAGTCCGCTCATACCTCTTTCCATCCTCCTCACACCGCAGTGGCTTGAAGTTCAAAGGGACGTGCTCGTATCTCGTCCTGAACAGATCGATGTATTTACAGGGGAGAAACAACTCCTTGAGACCATTGTAGGCCACAATCTTCATTTGGGCATTATGGCTGTTGCCAAAATTCCTCCGCCTTCGACTCTGGATTCCGTCCTTTCTGCTTCGGCCAAGCCATGGTTTTTTGCTGCTGTTGATGGAGTTACCAACGCCGAAAATCTGGGTGTCATGGTCCGCAATTGCGTGGCGGCAGGAGTGCAGGCTCTTTTTGTCGGCGAGACATGCGCAGACCCATATCTTCGAAGGGCAGTAAGAAATTCGATGGGAACCATATTCAAGCTGCCCATCGTTTACAGTGAAGATCTTGCCGGCACGCTGCAGGCGCTCGCGGCGTTGCATCGGGTGTCTATTGCCGCGGCTCATTGCGATAGCGCGCAAACGCCAATCGACCATGTAGATTTTCGCAGAGACTGTTGTGTCGTCTTCGGGAGCGAAGGGGAAGGGATTTCAGATAGAGTGGCGGCAGCCTGCACGTCGTTCTTCACGATTCCGATGCGGGATGGCGTGGATTCTTTCAATGTCGCAAGTGCAACGGGGATTGTGGTGTATGAAGTAATGAGGCAGCGGAGGAAGGAAACGGAATTGCAGCAAAGGGAAACGTGACTTTTGCGTTAGAAGCTTTTTAAAGCTTTAGCTACAGGGAACGTAAGTCCTAAGTAACTTGAAAACTTGAGTCACTTTATAACGCAGGAACGCAGAGATCGCAGAGTCGCTGAGGATTGTTTTAATATACTTATCTGCGTATTTACGGCCTTTGCGACTTTGCGTTAAAAGTTTTGTGCATGGGATAGAGGCGTCGCCCATGTCTGTGTAACGCGAGTTACTTAACTGAAAAAAGCGAGCCACAGGTGCGCCGAATGCGCTACTCAGTACTTTTGATAATAGAACACGGATGACACTGATTTAACGGATTTGAACTGCTAAAACTATCTACGAATGACAAAAAAATAAAATCCGTGTAAACCCGTTTCATCTGTGTCATCCGCGTTCTATTAACAAGCCAGCACGTACTGAGTAATTGCCCGAAATGATCAAAATTGATTTTTAAGGGAACATTATTAAATTAGTTGCAGTCTAATCACGCGAAATCGAAGTATTTTTGGGACTAGAGGAGGAAAAATGCAGCACGATATTAAGGCGATCAATGAAAAAATCCAGCGCGAAAGTGCGTTTGTCGATTTGTTGACGCTCGAGATGAGCAAAGTCATTGTCGGCCAGAAGTCTATGGTCGAGCGGCTGCTTATCGGACTTCTGGCGAACGGACATATCCTCCTGGAAGGTGTGCCCGGCCTCGCCAAGACCATGGCAGTGAAAACATTGGCCGCCGCCATTCAGGCGAAGTTTCAGAGAATTCAATTCACGCCGGATTTGCTGCCTGCCGATCTGATCGGAACACTGATCTACAATCAGAAAGACGGAAAGTTTCAGACGAAGAAAGGCCCGATCTTCGCCAACTTCATCCTCGCGGACGAAATCAACCGTTCCCCGGCGAAAGTACAGAGCGCGCTGCTCGAAGCGATGCAGGAACGCCAGGTGACGATCGGTGAAGAGACCTTTAAGCTGGAAGAGCCTTTTCTCGTGCTCGCCACGCAGAATCCGATCGAACAGGAAGGAACCTATCCTCTTCCCGAAGCGCAGGTGGATCGCTTCATGCTGAAAGTGAAAATCAGCTACCCCTCGAAAGAGGAAGAGCTGCAGATCATGCGCAACAATGTTTCCGGAACCGAGAACGCAGTCAATAATGTCGTTTCGACGAAGGATATTCTCAAAGCACGTGCCGCACTCTCGGAAATCTATATGGATGAGAAGATCGAACGCTATATCCTCGACATCGTGTTTGCAACCCGCAATCCGAAAGACTACAACATCGCCAAACTGGCCCAGTTGATCAGCTACGGTGCATCGCCGCGCGCATCCATCAACTTGGCGCTTGGAGCGAAGGCCTATGCATTCATCAAGCGGCGCGGCTACGTGATTCCGGAAGATGTTCGCGCCGTCTGTTTCGACGTGCTCCGCCATCGCATTGCAGTGACCTACGAAGCCGAAGCTGAAGAAGTCACATCGGAAAACGTAATCCAGGAAATTCTCAATACCATCGAAGTGCCCTGATGACCACCGCGGAACTTCTCAAAAAAGTCCGGCAGATTGAAATCAAGACGCGGGGAATGGTGAACCATCTTTTCTCGGGAGAATACCACTCTGTCTTCAAAGGACGGGGCATGGAATTCTCCGAAGTGCGTGAGTACCAGTACGGCGACGACATTCGTTCGATTGACTGGAATGTATCCGCACGCTTTAATCATCCCTTCATCAAGATATTTGAAGAAGAGCGCGAGCTGACGGTGATGCTGTTGGTCGATCTCAGTCGTTCGGAGCAATTCGGTTCCGGCGAAGCGATGAAGAATGAAATTGCGGCCGAGATCTGTGCCGTACTTGCGTTCTCTGCCATCAGAAATAACGACAAGGTCGGATTGATCCTGTTTACCGATACCATCGAAAAATTCATTCCGCCGAAAAAAGGAAAGGCGCATATTCTCCGCATTGTACGCGAACTCTTGTCCTTTGAGCCGTCGGGCAGCAAGACCAGTTTGCGTGTCGGCCTGGAATATCTCCATAATGTCATCAAAAAACGGGCGATCACATTCGTAATTTCCGATTTCATCGACAACGACTACGACGATGCCCTGCGCATCGCCAGCCGGCGCCATGATGTGATTGCGGTGACGCTGCAGGATCCCCGCGAACGGGAATTACCGCGCGTGGGTGTCATCAACATGCGCGATGCCGAATCGGGCCGGGAGCGGTGGGTCGACACCGGCAATATTCACGTGCAGCAGGCGCTGCGCACGCACTGGAAAGAGCACGAAGCACATCTCCGCAAACTGTTCCTCTCGACCAAAGTGGATCGCATTGATATCCGGATTGACCGGCCTTACATTAAACCGCTGGTGGATTTCTTCAAATTGAGGGAGCAGCGCCTGTGATGCAGGAAAGAAACCCGCTGGAAATCCGGTCGATAAGAGTCGCCACTCCCAAAGGGATGCCTTGGCAGAAGTCACCGAGGCACAAAGACAATGTGTATAGGAATATTTTTCTTTGTGCATTTGAGTCTTTGTGGCAAGCGAATGCCAATCATGTTTTTGTCAAACGTGTGCTGTTGACAGTCGTATTGATGGCGGCAATGTTCCCGATCGCTGCGGCTCAATCAGTGTCCGTCGATGCAAAAACGGATTCCTCCACTATTGTAATGGGAAACTGGTTTCGTTTTTCTCTGGATGTGAAACATCCCGCGAGCGCCATCCTCGCGATGCCGCAACTCAAAGATTCGATTGGAAAATTCTCCATTGTCAGGGAAGAGTCGCTGAGTGTCAGCCGTTCCGGTGATACGGTGACGGAGCATAAGGAATTTTTCCTCAGCGCATACGAGCCGGGGCAAATGAGCATTCCGGCGATTGAATTCGCATATCACAATGGATCCGACACAACGCGGCAGTCGATCTTCTCCAATCAGATCGGCATTGCCGTAACTGGTGTGGAAGTGGATTCTGCGCAGGGGATCAAGGATGTGAAGGAGCCGCTGCATCTTCCGCTGACATGGAGGGAAATTTTGCTCTACACCGGCATCGCACTCCTGCTCGCAGCAATCGTCTATGCGGCGTTTTATTTCAGGAAGAAATTTAAGAAGACTCCGGCAGAGAAAGAGATCATCGTTCCGCCACGTGCTGCACACATTGTCGCATTTGAAAAACTGCAGACGCTGGAAGAGCAGCACCTCTGGCAGCAAGGAGAAGTGAAGGCGTTCTACAGCGCTGTGACGGAGATTGTGAGGGAGTATTTTGAACGGCGCTACGAAATTCTTGCACTGGAAATGACTACGGACGAGGTGCTCGATCAACTCCGTACGAAATCCATCGACAATGGGACGCTGCACGATATAGCCGCGCTTTTGTTTGATGCTGATCTTGTCAAGTTTGCCAAGTACGTGCCCGTCCCGTCAGAATGCGAGTCGGTGATTCCCTCCGCACGCGACATTGTCGACCAGACGAAAATTGTTGAGGTGGTTGTCCCCAATGCTTAATCAGTCATTTGAATATCCGTATATCTTATTGCTGCTGCTGGTCATTCCCGGCATTGCAATCTGGTATATTTACCGCCTGCGGAAAAAACCGAGCACACTCCGCTATGCCACACTTGCTCCTTTTGCCGATCTTAACCCGACAAAGAAAGAACGATTCCGCCATTTGCCGTTCATGCTGCAGATGGGAGCGCTGGCGCTGTTAATCATTGCGCTGGCACGTCCGCAGTCGACATCAAAAGGGGAAAATGTTTATTCCGAAGGGATTGACATCGTGCTGGCTCTGGATATATCGGGTAGTATGCTGGCGGAGGATTTTCGTCCGAATCGCATCGAAGCGGCGAAGGCTGTTGCACAGGATTTTGTCAATGCCCGCACGAATGACCGCATCGGCCTGGTAATTTTTTCGGCAGAAAGCTTCACCCAATGCCCGCTCACGGTCGACTATGGCGTGTTGAAAAATCTGATCAAACAGGTCCATATGGGTATGGTTGAAGATGGTACGGCAATCGGACTCGGGCTTGCGAATGCCGTCAATCGCCTGAAGGACAGCAAGTCGAAGAGCAAGGTTATCATCCTCCTAACGGATGGTGTAAACAACCGTGGAGAAATTGATCCGATGACCGCGGCGCAAATCGCTCAATCGTATGGCATTCGTGTCTATACCATCGGCGTCGGTACCATCGGGGAAGCGCCGTATCCTGTCCAGACTCCTTTCGGGACGCGATATCAGATGATGAAAGTGGAAATTGATGAAGATGCGCTGCGCAAGGTGGCCGACGTGACGGATGGGAAATATTTTCGTGCGACCGACAACAGAACGCTCCAGAAGATCTACAAGGAAATCGATCAGCTCGAGAAAACCAGAATTGAAGTCCGCTCCTACCGCCGGCATCAGGAACTATTCTATGGTTACGCGTGGGGAGCGCTTGCGCTGCTCTTGCTCCAGGTTGGTCTTTCCGGAACATGGTTGGGGAAATTGCCATGATCCGATTCGCGCATCCCGGAACACTCTGGTATCTGTTGCTGCTGCCGGCAATGATTTTGTTCTTCTGGTACGTTTACCAACAACGCAGAAAATCATCATCGTCGTTCGCATCGCATCCCATGCTTGAACGGCTCGCGGCCGACGCGAGTGTGCGCAAATGGTTTCTGAAAGGAACGCTTGTTGTACTGGCAGCAGGTCTCATCATTGTCGGGCTTGCCAATCCGTTAGTGGGTACGCGGCTGGAAGACGTGAAGCAGGAAGGCGTTGATCTTTTTATTGCACTCGACGTTTCACTTTCCATGAAAGCTGAAGATGTCAAGCCGAACAGGCTCGAGAAGGCGAAATATGAGATCGGCAATCTGGTGCGGCGTTTGTCGGGAGACCGCATCGGCCTGATCGTATTCTCCGGCCAGAGCTATGTGCAGTTTCCGCTGACGACGGACTACAGCGCAGCCAATTTGTTCCTTGACGTTGTGGATGTGGAATCCGTGCCCGATCCGGGGACGGCAATCGGTTCGGCGATCAACATGGCGCTGAAATCGTTTGACTGGGAAGCACAGACGCAAAAAGTGCTGGTGATCATTACCGACGGCGAGAACAATGAGGGAGATGCGACCGCGCTGGCAGAGGAGGCTGCAAAAAAGGGAGTATTGATCTACACCATTGGTATGGGCTCGCCCACGGGAGTCCCCATCCCGATCTATGACGCGAACGGGCGGCAGACAGACTTCAAGCGTGATCGTTCCGGCAACATCGTACTGACAAAGCTGGATCAAGCGACCCTGGAAAAAATTGCAGCGACCGGCAATGGTAAATATTATCAGGCAACGAATGCGCAGGATGAACTGGACGCAATCTACAAAGACATCAATGCGCTGCAAAAAAGGGAATTCGGCACGAAGCAATTCACTGATTTTGAAGATCAATTTCAGTATTTTCTGGGAGCGGCGTTTCTGCTCCTTTTGTGTGAAGTGATTATTTCGGACCGGAAGACGGCGTGGCTTTCCAAATTGAACCCGTTCAAACGGATTGAGACGGGGAAAGACTGATGGTGGAGTTAAGGATGAGAGTGCGGACGCAAATAATTGTTCTTGCGATATTGAGCGGGGCGATAGTCTCTGGTGCATCGGCACAGTCCGTGCGCTCGCACATCAACGGCGGGAACGATTTATATAAAGAGCAGAAGTTCTCAGATGCCGAGGCGGAGTACCGGAAAGGGCTGGAAAAAGACAACCAGCTGATGCAGGGGTACTTCAATCTTGGCGATGCGATGTACAAGCAGAAGCGAGACGATGAAGCGATCCAGAATTACGAAACCGCGCTGACAAAAACCAAGGATCCTGATATTGCATCGCGCATCTATCATAATATTGGCAATTCATATTTCGAGGAAAAAAAATATGCAGAGAGCATTGACGCCTATAAGCGTTCTCTCCGCGCCAATCCTAAAGATGAGGACACACGCTACAACCTTGCGTACGCACAGCGCATGCTGAGGCAGCAGCAACAGCCGAACAAGCAGAATAAGAACAACAAGAACAACAAAAAGAAAGATCAGGACCAAAAGGACAAAGACAAACAGCAGCAAAACAAACAGGATCAACAGAAGAATCAAGATCAGCAAAAAATTCAGGCGCAGAACAGGCAGCAGGAAAAGCAAATGTCCAAACCGGAAGCGCAGCGCATTTTGGATGCATTGAAGAATGATGAGAAGGATATCCAAAAGAAATTGCACAAGCGGGCGGCAGTCCGGATCAATGTTGAAAAAGACTGGTGAGACAATAGAAGTGGTGAAAATATTTAGACACATATTTGGTCTCAGCTGTATCGTTTTGCTGACGGCGGGCGTGCAGAACGTCCGCGCACAGGAATTGATTGCTTCGGTGGACAAGACCACTGTTGCAACAGATGAACAATTCCAGTTGGAGTTTACATTTGCCGGCGGGGGTATGGGTGGCGGAAAAAATTTTAAAACGCCGGACCTGAGCAAATTTTTGGTTCTTTCCGGTCCCAGTCAATCCACAAGCATGCAGATAATCAATGGATCAGTTTCTTCATCGGTATCCTACAGCTATGTGCTGCAGCCGCGTGATCCGGGAAAATTTGTGATTGGATCTGCGACGATAGATGCGGGGGGAAAGCAGTATTCTTCACAATCGCTGGCGATTACTGTGGTGAAGGGATCGGGGAAACCGAAGGCCGCTGCAGGCGCTCAGCAGCAGGCAGATGCACAAGTGCAGGTGGGCGACAATCTCTTTCTGAGGGCTGTCGTGGATCGAGCTAGCGTTTCTGTCGGGGAACAAATCACTATTCTGTACAAGATTTATACACGAGTGAATATCGCAAACTTTGCACAGAATAAAGCTTCAGTGATAACTGGTTTCTGGAGTGAGGAACTTGTAATGCCGCAGGGATTCCCGCGGAGCAATGAGACGATCAACGGAAAACAGTACGTGGTCTTCACAATAAAAAAATCCGCGCTTTTCCCGACGCAAGCCGGGACGCTTCAAATTGCCCCGATGGACATTACATGCCAAGTACAGGTGCAGAGCAAGCGGCGTTCGAATGACTGGTTCGACCAATTCTTCAATGATCCCTTGGGCGGAGGCGCGAGTCTGCAGAATGTGAATGTGAAAAGTGCGCCTGTCACCATTACTGTGCTTCCTCTTCCGAAGACGGATGTGCCCACATCTTTCAAAGGCGCAGTTGGAAAATTTGGATTGCAGGTGTCGTTGAGCAAGAATCGCATGAAGACAAACGAGCCGGTAACGTTGAAAGCTGTCATTTCGGGAACCGGCAATGTGAAGATTCTGGAAGCACCGATGTTGGAACTCACCGGTGAATTTGAAAAATATGATCCGAAGGTAACCGAATCGATTGAGCGTACCGGGGTGGTGAATGGCTCGAAGACTTTCGAGTGGCTTATCGTGCCGCGGTATCCGGGTGCAAAGAAAATTCCGGCGCTGGAGTTTTCATTCTACGATCCGGGCCGGAATAAATACATCACTGTACGTTCCAATCCGATCGATCTGATTGTCGAGAAGGGAAATGCTGAGGCCGCGCAAGTCGCATCAGGCATCTCCAAAGAGGATGTGAAGCTGCTGAATCAGGATATCCGGTTCATCAAGACAGGCAGCAGTACTTTTCGTTCGCGGACGGAGGAATATCTGTCTAGCGGTGCATTGTTGGCGCTGGTGCTGCTTCCGTTGGCCGGCTTCGTCGGGCTGCTGCTCTATCGTCAGCGGTCTGTCCGGGAACGTGCCGATGTGATGTCCTTCAGATCTCGCCGTGCAATGAAGACTGCCACGAAGCGGCTGAAGCAGGCGAAGTCTCTTTTGGCGGGAAGCGATGCCGATGCATTCTACGCAGAGATTGCGCGGGCGCTCTGGGCATATCTGGCGGACAAACTTGCGCTGGACACTGCATCGCTCTCCATCGATGCCATCGCTGAAGCACTCGATCGGCGCAGTGTCTCGGTGGGCCTCGCTCAGCGGATCCGGGAAGCGTTGGACATGTGTGAATTTGCGCGGTTTGCTCCCGCGAGTTCATCGCCTGAGGAAAAAGCAAAAATGTATTCTGCAGCCAATGACGTTATTGTGGCTGCAGAGAAGGAGTTGCACTGATGCGAAGCATGATGATCGCTTTTCTGATCGCAGTTGCAACCATTGGGGCGCAGGCTGCAGACAATGCAAGCCAAGTGTTCGGATCTGCCAACGCGCTCTATCTCCAGGGCCGATATGCTGATGCCGCAAACGCATATGAATCCATTCTCGCCAGCGGGTATGAGAATGGCGAGCTCTATTTTAATTTGGGCAATGCCTATTATAAGTCCGGGCGGATTCAAAATGCAATTCTGAACTACGAACGCGCCAAGAGATTTTTCCCGAATGACGAGGATCTTTCGGTGAATTTGCAAATGGCGAATCTGATGGTGGTGGATAAGATCGACGTGGTCCCTCAATTGTTTCTCTGGCGATGGATCGATGACCTTCTGATGCTCTTTCCGGTTCAGACGTGGGGATGGATTCTCTACGGACTATTTCTGGCAATGCTCGTTTCATTTTCCCTCTTTCTTATGCTCACAGGATATTCAGAACGTCGGGCATCTCTTGCCGCCGGTATGGGGACGTCGCTTCTCTTTCTGATAGTGCTTGCTATCTTCATCGGCCAGTCGTACAAAGATGCCAATGTACAGCATGCCATCGTAATGGCTGACGTTGTGAATGTTAAGTCTGCTCCTGACGATCGCGGGAGCGATGCCTTTGTGCTTCATCGCGGCGTCAAGGTGCAGGTGATGGACAGCGTCAATCAATGGTGGAAGATCCGGCTTGTCGATGGAAAGGTCGGCTGGGTACCGCAACCGGACTGTGAAGTTATCTGACAGATCTGTCTCATCGAATATCATGGCAAGGCCTCCTGCGGGAGGCTTTTCTGTTGTCAATCTCCTTGAAAATCAATATCTTCATACGGCGTAATTGTTCGGCATGCCTACTGTCATGCCCGAATGCTTTTTTCGGGCATCCAGAGGAATTATGGATTCCCGCCAAAAACATGTCCAAAGGATCCTGCGGACGGGAACGACATCGTCAGTATTGTTCCGAGCAGCTACCGTGCAACAATTTTTTAACATTCATCGTCGCTCCGGACTATGAAACAAGCAGGCAATGATTTCTGCAATCGTACCGGAATTTTCATATTACTGGAGATACGTGAGACATGACACCTGCTGCTCTTGATCAGCTTTGTATCAATACGATTCGCACGCTCGCCATGGACGGGGTTCAAAAAGCAAAATCCGGACATCCGGGTATGCCGATGGGCATGGCACCAGTTGCCTACGTCTTGTGGACGCGATTGATGCGGCACAATCCGCACAATCCAAAGTGGCACAACCGCGATCGTTTTCTTTTGTCCGGCGGACATGGCTCGATGCTGCTTTACAGCCTCCTGCATTTAACCGGTTACGACCTCGCGTACGAAGAACTGAAAAAATTCCGCCAGTGGGAGAGCAAGACTCCCGGACATCCGGAGTACGGCTGGACGCCGGGCGTTGAGATGACCACCGGTCCGCTTGGACAGGGTTTTTCCAGCGGCGTCGGTATGGCGATTGGGCAGAAATATCTTGCGGCACGATACAATCAACCCGGCTTTGACGTTGTCAGCTACCGCATCTATGCATTTTGCGGCGATGGTGATTTAATGGAAGGTGTCTCTTCCGAAGCGGCATCACTTGCCGGCCATCTCAAATTGAATAATCTGATTTACTTCTACGATGATAATCACATCAGCATCGACGGCAGTACGGATCTTGCGTTCACCGAAGATGTTGCAAAACGGTTTGAAGCGTACGGCTGGAATGTTATTATTGTTGCCGATGGAAACGATCTGACCGCCGTCGAAAAAGCAGTTCTTGCAGCGCACAAAGTGACAGACCGTCCGACGTTGATCAAAGTACGTACCACCATCGGTTATGGAAGTCCGAACAAAGCCAATACCGCCGAAGCACACGGCTCACCGCTCGGCGATGAAGAAATCAAGCTGACGAAAAAAGCGTACGGCTGGGATCCTGAAAAACAGTTCTTCATTCCGGAAGAATCACTCTCGCATTTTCGTGAGTGCTTGGAAAAAGGAAAGACCGAGGAGGAAGGATGGACCTCTCTGTATGCCGGGTACCAGAAGGCGTATCCTGAACTCGCCGCTGAGCTTGAAAGCATTCGCAGCCGCAATTATGGTGATACATGGAAGAAAGCTGTGCCGGTGTTTGGCAATGATACTCCGGCGATGGCAACACGCGAGTCTTCCGGAAAAGTGCTGAACGCTATTGCTCCTCATCTTCCAGCTCTGTTGGGCGGATCGGCGGACCTTCGGCCGTCGAATAACACGTACCTAAAGGGGATTGCAGAGTTCCAAGCCGGTTCGTACGCCGGACGCAATTTCCATTTTGGTGTTCGCGAACATGCAATGGGCGCAGTGATGAATGGGATGGCATTGACCGATGGATTGATTCCCTATGGCGGAACCTTTATGGTGTTCGCAGATTATATGCGCGCACCGATTCGGCTGGCTGCGTTGATGGGAATCCGTCCGGTCTATTTGTTCACACATGACAGCATCGGTCTCGGTGAAGACGGCCCGACGCATCAGCCGGTGGAGCATCTTGCTTCTTTGCGCTGCATCCCGAACAACACCGTCATCCGGCCTGCCGATGCGGCGGAAGTGGTGGAAGCGTGGAAGTTTGCTATCGAATACACACAGGGACCGGTCGTTCTCGCGTTGACGCGTCAAAAAGTACCGACCATCGACCGGTCAAAATACGCAGCAGCTGAGAATCTGACCAAAGGCGCATACGTGTTGGCAGAGAATTCTCCGAACCCATCGATCATCCTGATCGGCACCGGTTCTGAATTGCAGCACGCCCTTGGTGCATACGAAGCACTGGTCAAAAAAGGTGTAGAGGCGCGATTGGTGAATATGCCGTCGTGGGAATTATTCGAACGCCAAACCGCCGCCTACAAAGAGAGTGTATTGCCGGCCGCGGTGAAAAAACGGGTCGTCGTCGAAGCAGGAGTTTCCATGGGGTGGCAGAAATACGCGGGAACGGAAGGTGTGATTATTGCGCTTGATCACTTCGGTGCATCTGCGTCCTATGAAGTGCTGATGAAAGAATTCGGCTTCACGACTGAAAATGTTCTGGCCCAGGCAGAAAATCTTTTGCAGAAGTGATGCCACGGAGAGTTCAAAAAGCTTTGCCACAAAGGTACGAAGCCACAAAAACTTTTGAGGAAAGTTTCATTCTGAAGGGTTCATTAAGACGATTATTTTTCTTTGTGCCTTGGTGACTTCTGCGAAGCATCCTTCGGAGTGGCAATAATATTGTGCTTCACTTGAATTACATAATTACAATTGCTCGCATTTTATCAACTCAAAGAGGAAGATGGATCAAATGCAGCAGTTTTTTCCCAACCATCATAATTTCCGGTAGACTATGACTGAATTTCTCGATGGCAAACCGGTTCTCGACGACGAATTCCGCAGACGTCGTGTTGAAAATTGGCTTTCACTTGGATTTCTCTATGCCTTTTTCTACATGACTCGGTACAATTATACCGCTGTCGCTCCCGTCCTTGCAGATCTTCTTGGATGGAAGAATACGGAGCTTGGTATTTTTGAAACGATAATGCCCCTTGTGTACGGCCTTTCTGTGGTGCTCAACGGTCCGTTTGCCGATCGTATCGGTGGCAAGAAAGCGTTTCTTTTCGGTGCCGTGGGTGTGGTGATTATGAATTTTCTTTTTGGTATGGCCAGTTACGGCGTTGGCTCTGCAGCGGTATGGGAAGGCACGGGACTTGCCCGTCACGTTGTCACGCCGGCCGTGATGAAGTATGGGCTTTCCGGCGGCAGCCTCCTCACAATGATGGCCATCGTCTGGGGACTCAATGGGTACTTCCAATCGTTCGGTGCTCTGTCGATCGTCAAAGTGAATGCCCAATGGTTTCACGTCCGCGAACGTGGAACATTCTCCGGCATTTTTGGCGTCCTGATTCGCATGGGATTGCTCCTTGCCTTCCAGGGCGTGCCATTAATTCTGCTTGTGCTCCCATGGCAATACGCGTTCTGGATTCCCGGAGCATGTGTGGCGGTGTTCTTTGTGATCAACTACTTCTTCATGGAAAATACTCCGAAAGATGCCGGTCTTGGCGATTTTGAAACTGGCGACGATGAGGATAGCAATGAAGGTCCGTCGTCCGTCAAATATGTGCTCACGAAAGTCTTTGCATCTCCGACCATGTGGATGATTGCATTGGGATCGATGATGATCGGTTTCGTTCGCCGCAGTGTCGTGGATGCGTGGTGGCCGAAGTACTTTGTTGATTTTCATGGTGCCAACAAAACCATGTTTGCAACCTATGCACCTTATTTGATCGCGACGTGGGGAATCGCATTGGCGGGTATCGCCGGTGGATTTGTGTTCGGCATTGCTTCCGATAGAAAATTCGGAGGCAGACGCGCACCGGTGATCACCTTCGGTTTCCTCGGGATGGCGGTCATTCTCGCGCTATTCGGCATCAGCGACATGATGGCACTCGGCCCCATTGCAGCTGCATGCTGCCTCGTGCTGCTCTCCTTCTGTGTCAACGGAGCGCACGGGATGATCAGCGGTGCGGCTTCGATGGATTTTGGAGGCAAAAAAGCAGTTGCGACGGCGGCAGGTTTGTTTGATGGTATGCAGTATTTGGCCGGAGCGTTCGTCGGTGTGGGTGTTGGCTACATTACCACCAGGTGGGGCTGGGAAGCATGGCACTGGGCGCCGATTCCGTTTGCGCTCGCCGGTGCGTTCATCATGTCCCGCTTGTGGAACGCTGTGCCGAAAGGCCGCGGAGGACATTAAGGAATCTTAGAAGATGTCGGACACCTCTGCATGCGGTGCGTCAGCAAGATGTTCGACATTTCGCATATTCAGATAGACTAAGCGTAACTCTTCTATTGGATATTCTATGAAAGTAATGAAATTCGGCGGCTCGTCCGTCGGAACACCGGAGCGTATCGAGGGAGTCATTGCCATCATCAATGCCGGACGACGCAAGAATGAACAATGTGCGGTTGTCTTCTCCGCGTATCAGGGCGTGACCGATCAGCTTATTAAAATGAGCACGATGGCATCGCAGGGCGACACGTCGTACAAAAAGATCGCCGTAGAACTCCGTGCACGCCATATCGCCGCCGTCCATGCGCTCGTCTCTATGAAATATTCGGCTTCGGTGTGCGATGCGATCAATCTCCAGTGCGATGAATTGGACGGCATCCTGCAGGGTTTGTACCTCGTTAAGGAAGTATCGGCGAAAACGCTCGACTATGTGATGAGTTTTGGTGAGCGCCTCTCCGCATACACCATCAGCGAAGCGATGAAAGACCGTGGGACAGTGTGCGATTTTCTCGATACGCGGTGTGTAATCAAGACGAATAATTCCTTTGGTAATGCTAAGGTGAATTTTACGGCGACGAAGAAATGTCTGAAAGAGTACTTTACATCCTGCGCGCCATTGCAAATTGCCACCGGCTTTATCGCTTCCACTGCGAAAGAGGAAACCACAACACTCGGCCGTGGCGGATCCGATTATACCGCGTCAATTATAGGCGCTGCGCTTCATGCCGACATCATAGAAATCTGGACCGATGTTGATGGAGTGCTGACGGCGAATCCTGCCAAGGTGAAAAATGCATTTTCCATTCCTCATCTGACGTATGAAGAGGCGATGGAAATGTCACATTTTGGCGCAAAGGTTATTCATCCGCCGACCATGCAGCCTGCGCTGGTTACCGGCATCCCGATCGTCATTAAAAATACATTTAATCCGGCGTTTCCCGGAACGCTGATCGATCGCCGGAGAATCAAGCAGACGCATCTGATCAAAGGGATATCGTCGATCGATCACATTGCGCTTCTGCTTGTCAAAGGCATTGGAATGGTTGGACTGGTTGGGACGGCGGAGCGGATATTCGCAGCCCTGTCGCGTTGCGACATCAATGTCATGCTGATCACACAGGCATCATCGGAGCATTCTATCTGTCTTGCGGTCCCGCCGCATGCGATGGCGGCGGCAAAGGAAGCCATCGAGGAAGAATTCCGCCGCGAGATTAAAGACAAAATTGTGGATGAAGTTGTCGTTGGTGATTCGTACGCGATTATCGCGATTGTCGGCGAGCAGATGCGCCACACGCGAGGCATTGCCGGGCGATTGTTCCAAGCATTGGGAGCGAATGGCATTAATGTGTCAGCCATCGCCCAGGGGTCGTCCGAACTGAATATCTCGGTCGTGATCGACCGCAAAGATGAATCCGCGGCGATGACGGTGCTGCACGATTCTTTTTTTCAGCCCGAGAAAAAGACCTTCCATCTCTACGTTGTCGGTACAGGTCTGGTCGGCGGTGCATTTCTGCAGCGATTGAAACGGCTGTGCGAAAAGATTGAAGAGCGGGAGGGGGCGAGCATCAAGGTGGCCGGTATAGCGAATGCAATATCCATGTTGATCGACCCGAAGGGTCTTTCCCTGGACCGCTGGCAGAAACAGATTCTTCTATCCGGAGCGCCGACGGACCTCCCCGCCTTCATCCGAACGATGAAGGAGATGCACCGGGACAACAGCATATTTGTGGACTGCACGGCGTCGCAGGATCTGGCGGACATGTATGCAGATATCCTTGCAGCCGCTGTGCATATCGTCACGCCCAACAAACGTGCAAATGCGCGCGAAACGTCCTACTACAAAAAAATGCGGATACAGGCAGCCTCGAGTGGTGTATCGTTCCGGTATGAGACCAACGTCGGAGCGGCCTTACCGCTCATTGGCCCGCTGAAAGATCTGATTACCGTTGGTGATCGCATTGTGAAAATCGAAGCGATTCTCTCGGGCACGTTGAGCTATATTTTCAACTCCTTCACTGAAGGCAAAAAGTTTAGCGACGTTGTGCTCGAGGCGAAGGCGAAAGGGTACACAGAACCCGATCCGCGTGAAGACCTGAATGGAAATGATGTGGCGCGCAAACTTCTGATCCTGGCCCGTGAGGTAGGATATTCCCTGGAGCTTAAGCGCATTCGTGTTGAGAATCTCATCCCGGAAGATGCGCGCAAGGCAAAATCGGTTAACCAATTCTTTTCGATTCTTAAACGCCATGATGAGGAATTTGCGGCGCGGCGTGACAAAGCAGCGGAATGCGGTCATGTGTTGCGATACGTTGCACGTTTTCAGAATGGAAAAGCAACAGTCGCTCTGGAACAGATTCCTGCCGGCCATCCATTTGCAGGCGTGCTGGGGAGCGATAATATCGTGGCTATCACGTCAGAGCTGTACTGTGAAACGCCGTTGATCATTCAGGGACCGGGAGCGGGCGCGGAAATAACGGCAGCAGGCGTGCTTGCAGATGTGCTTGCGATTGTTCGCACATACAGTAGATAGGAGAAGACAAATGCCAGATAAAATTAAAGTCGGAGTTCTTGGTTCCACCGGGAGCGTTGGACAAAAATTCATCCAGATGCTGGAAGATCATCCATATTTTGAAGTGACCGAAGTTGCGGCATCGGAACGGAGTCAGGGGAGAAAATACAGGGAGGCCGTCAATTGGATTCTGACGACGCCCATTCCGGAGTCCGTTGCTTCGATGGAGATCAAGAAATGCGATCCGACATTGGATTGCCGTCTTGTCTTTTCCGGACTCGATGCATCGGTGGCGGGAGAAATTGAGACAGCATTCGCAAAGGCCGGATACGTGGTGGTCTCGAATTCAAAGAATCACCGATTTGATGCGAATGTTCCTCTCCTGATTCCTGAAGTAAATCCGGATCATCTCCCACTGGTGAAGGCGCAGCCGTACGGAAAAGGAGCCATCGTCACCAATCCGAATTGCTCCACCATCGGTATGGTGATTGCATTAAAGCCATTGCTGGATAACTTTGGTTTGGAAGCGGTGAATGTTGTAACGATGCAGGCAGTTTCCGGTGCTGGCTACCCCGGCGTAGCAAGTCTCGACATCTATGACAATGTTGTACCATTCATTGGCGGCGAGGAAAGCAAAATGGAAACAGAGCCGTTGAAAATTCTCGGCGCATTTGCAAAGGATCATATAGAACCGCTGCAGATGAAAATCTCAGCGCAATGCAATCGCGTGGCGGTGATTGATGGACACATGGAAGCAGTGCAGGTGAAACTAAAAAAGAAGGCGACAAAAGAAGAGATTATCAATGCTTGGCGCACATTCAAGGCGGAGCCGCAGGAATTGAAACTCCCGTTTGCACCCCAGCCGGTTATCTACTACATGGAGCAGGACAATTACCCGCAGCCGCGGAAGCATCGTGACCTCGGGCGCGGCATGGCTGTTTCCATAGGACGGTTGCGTGAATGTGCGCTCTTTGACTGGAAATTCATCGTGCTAAGTCACAACACGGCACGTGGAGCTGCCGGTGGAGCAATCCTTTGTGCAGAGCTGATGAAAGGGAAGGGGATGCTCTGAATAGAATTCTGAATTGCGACAAGACCCCCCAAGGCCTGTTGGCTTGGGGATTTTGTTTTTGGGAGAAGGGGAATCATTACACCGGAATGCCGGAAAGAAAATCGTCAACGATACGATTCAGCTGATCATTTTCGATCAGGAATGCATCATGGCCGTGGCGAGAATGGATTTCTGCGTACTGTGCGCTGGGGATCATCGCAGCAATCTGCTTCTGCTCGTCTGCCGGATAAAGAATGTCCGAGTCGATACCGATACACAGAGCCGGTGCTGCGATGCTACCCAGCGCCTGTGCCATCGATTCGCGGCCGCGGCTGACGTCATGACCATCCAGCGCGCGTGAGATGTAAATGTACGTTGCCGCATCGAAACGGTCGACCAATTTTATTCCCTGATAATGCAAATACCGCTCCACTTCAAACAGAGGAGAGTGTGCCGCAAACGGATTTGACTGGCCATCTTTGAAGTGCGTTGCGCTGTCGTTTTCATACCCGAAGCGCTCCTGAAAAGAACCTGCGCTCCGGTACGAGATCATCGCGATCATGCGCGCAAGTGCGAGCCCGCGAAGAGGCTGGGACGTATAATTACCGTCGTTCCATTCCGGGTCATTGAGAATGGCCAGGCGTGCGATTTCATTTAAACCAATGCCCCACGCGGAATGCCGTGCGCCTGTCGCGATTGGAATGATCGATCGCACCATAGCCGGGTAGAGGATGGCCCATTCCAGCACTTGCATTCCTCCCAGCGATCCGCCAATAATCGTCGCGAGCGACTTCACGCCAAGGGAGGCGAGAAGAGCGTGTTCTACGTGCACCATGTCACGCACCGTCATTTGGGGAAACGTCATACGGTATTTTTTTCCCGTTGCCGGATCAGTGGATGCCGGCCCGGTGGTCCCATAACAGCTTCCGAGAAAATTTGAACACACGACAAAGTATTTCGCCGTGTCGATTGCCTTGCCCGGTCCGATCAATCCATCCCACCATCCCGGTGGATCATTCTGATCTGCGGCGGCTGCATGAGCGCTTCCCGTGAGGGCATGGCACACGAGGACCGCATTGGAGCCCGCTGCATTCAACGCCCCGTATGTTTCGAATTCGACTTCCACAATCGGAAGTGATGCGCCCGATTCCAGTACAAACGGCTTGTCCGGCGTGAAAAGGACTTTGCTCTTTGCCAGTGGTGTTGTCTTTTCAGGACTCATGCCCGCTTCCTTCCGAATGCCAAATCTTGATTTCCTTTATTCGCGCTATCTGTGTTATTCGTGGGAAAAGATTTGCCACTGAGAACACAGAGGGCACAGAGAATAGTGTCGAATCGATAAAGGGAGGCTGAGAAGTTACCATAATTCATAATTCTTAATTCGTAATTGCTTTTTCCAGCGCTTGTTCAAAATCCGCAATAATGTCGTCAATGTGCTCGAGACCGACAGAGACGCGCACGAGATCGGGCGTGACGCCTGATTCCGCCTGCTCTTTGTCGTTGAGCTGTTGATGCGTGGTCGATGCCGGATGAATGACGAGCGTCTTCGCGTCGCCGACATTTGCGAGCAAGCTTGCAAGTTTCACCGCGTTGATAAACTTCTTTCCCTGTTCGATCCCTCCTTTGATGCCGAAGACGAGGACGCCGCCGAACTGTCCGGCACGGAGGTATTTTTTCGCACTCGCATAATACGGATGATCTGCCAGTCCCGGATAGGAGACCCACGCCACTGCCGGATGCTTGGCCAACCATTGGGCAAGAACAAGAGCGTTGGCGCTGTGCCGTTCTCCGCGCAGCGAGAGCGTCTCCAATCCCTGCAAGAGGAGAAAAGAATTGAACGGGCTGATGCACGGGCCGAAGTCGCGCAGCTGTTCCACGCGTGCACGAATGGCAAAAGCAATGTTGCCGAACGGACCTTTGTCGCCAAAAATTTCCCAGAATTTCATTCCATGATATCCGGGTGAAGGTTCGGTGAAGACGGGGAACTTGCCGTTGCCCCAATTGAATTTTCCGGAGTCAATCACCACGCCGCCGATGGATGTTCCGTGTCCGCCAATCCATTTCGTTGCAGAGTGCACGACGATATCAACGCCGAAATCGATGGGACGGCAGAGATATCCGCCGATGCCGAAGGTGTTGTCGACGATTAGAGGAATTCCTGCTTCATGTGCCACTGCGGCGATCGCGGTGAAATCGGGAATATTCAGGCGGGGATTGCCGATTGTTTCCACATACAGCGCCTTTGTTTTTTCGTCGATCAGCTTTCTGAAGTCTTCGGGTTTATCACCGTCCACAAAACGCACCTCGATACCGAGACGGGGGAGTGTGACCTTGAAAAGATTAAACGTCCCGCCGTACAACAGGCTGGTGGAAACGATATTTTCTCCGGCCTGGGCGAGAGTGGAGATGGCGAGAAATTCAGCCGCCTGTCCGGAAGCGGCGGCAACCGCAGCCACGCCGCCTTCGAGGGCCGCGATGCGTTCTTCAAACACCGCGGTAGTGGGATTCATCAGACGGGTGTAGATATTGCCGAACTGCTGGAGTGCAAAGAGCGACGCGGCATGATCGGCGCCGTCGAAGGTGTATGACGACGTCTGATAAATGGGGACTGCACGCGCGTGTGTCGTCGGGTCAGGCGTCTGCCCGGCATGCAGCTGCAGTGTCTCGAATTTGTAGTTACTCATGGTGAATCCTTTCTATAACGTATGATAAAAAACTCTTTTCAGAAAGAGAGGAACGTTCGGTGGACTGTCAAGCGTCCCATCAACAAAAAACCTCTTCCGGAAATACAAGAAGAGGTCTTTGTGCAATTGATCGACTTTTCTCATCTTTCCCGAACTATGCCACTTTCGGGCAGGATTTAGCACCTGACGCAATTCTTACAGAACTGCCGGTTGCTAAGGCATCACAGGGCCTGTCCCTCCGCCTTTCTTGATAAGAGTATGTATGTTCGTTTACAGTAGTAGAGTCATCCGATCCATGATTGTTGCGTCTTTTTCAAGATACAATCGAATCATTCATTTGTCAAGTATTCTATTTGTTCCTAGTATAACTCGGAATGCCTGGTATGAGTTCCCGAAAAACCTATTGATCTGTCATGCCCGAATGGTACTATCGGGCATCCAAAGAAAAAGTCTGGATCCCCGCTAAAAGCATGCGGGGATGACATTGAGCAACTGGCCTATCATGCCTTAGAGTCCGTCTCGATTCGTTGAATGAGACGAGATCTCGTTCCGTAAAACAGAACGGATTTCTGTCGGGCATGCAGAGACATAAGCGCGGATTCACTGCAGATGTTATCATAAAAAATGTTTTGGAAAGTGTTGACATTCAGTCTGGAATTCTTACCTTAAATAGTATCACAAGACAATGAAGAACAGTCCTCAACATATCGAGCGCAACACCTTAGTCGCGGCAATTCCTCCCTCGATCCTCTCTGTATTGAGCCTGTCCTCCATTAGCATTATTCTCGTCAGCATTCTACTCCTCGGGCTTATTATCCTTAGCTGATAAGCGCCGGAGGCAGACGAGCACACCACACACGGAATCATCCCAGTAACGGTAAAGCAAAGTCGCCTTCGGCGGAGGAAGATTGTTGTTTGTTTTGAACAGTCACCAACACCGGAGTTTTTATGCAGGACAATTGGCGCAGTAAGACCATCACCGAAGGAGTTCAACGCACACCTAATCGCGCGATGCTTCGTGCGGTCGGATTCGGCGACAAGGATTTTTCAAAACCGATCGTCGGTATCGCCAACGGCTACAGCACCGTTACGCCGTGCAACGTTGCATTGCAGGACTTCGCCGAACGGGCGGAGGATGCGGTACGAAAAGCGGGCGGAATGCCGCTAGTATTCGGAACGATCACCGTTGCTGATGGTATCGCCATGGGAACGGAAGGGATGAAATATTCCCTTGTCTCCAGAGAAGTGATTGCCGATTCGATTGAGGCTGTCTGCAACGGACACTGCTTTGACGGTGTGCTGGCTCTGGGCGGTTGCGACAAAAACATGCCTGGCGCGATGATCGCCATGGCGCGCCTCAATATCCCCGCAGTTTTTGTGTATGGCGGGACGATCAAGCCGGGGCACTTGAATGGCCGTGACCTGACTATCGTAAGCGCGTTCGAAGCGGTGGGTGAATACAGCGCAAAAAAAATCCGCGAAGAGGAATTGCTGGAGGTGGAACGCCACAGTTGTCCGGGTCCGGGATCCTGCGGCGGCATGTACACTGCCAATACCATGTCGTCCGCCTTCGAGGCGATGGGCATGAGTCTGATGTATTCCTCAACGATGGCCGCGGTGGATTCGGAAAAAGCCGACAGCGCCGCCGACTCCGCAACCGCTCTTGTCAACGCAATCTCCAAACGAATTCTCCCCCGCGATATCCTTACACGCAAAGCATTTGAAAACGCCATCGCCGTCATCATGGCGCTGGGCGGATCCACGAATGCCGTGCTGCATCTGCTGGCGATTGCCCATGCAGCCGATGTTCCATTGACGATCGATGATTTTGAAACAATCAGGGAGAAAGTGCCTGTCCTGTGCGACTTGAAACCGTCCGGACAATTTGTGGTGACGGAATTCCATCAGGCCGGCGGTGTGCCGCAAGTAATGAAGATGCTGCTGGAACATGGACTGATCCATGGTGATGCGCTGACCATTACCGGCAAGACGATTGCCGAACTTTTGAAAGACGTTCCGGCTGCACCGCGTACGGATCAGCAGGTGATCCACCAGTGGGACAAGCCGCTGTATGCTCAAGGACATCTGGTCATCCTGCGAGGCAATCTTGCCACCGAAGGCGCGGTCGCAAAAGTAACGGGCGTGAAAAAATCCGTGATCACTGGTCCGGCGCGTGTCTTTGAATCGGAAGAAGAATGTCTGGATGCTATTTTGAAGGGGAAAATAGTTGCCGGTGATGTCATCGTTATTCGGTATGAAGGCCCGAAGGGCGGGCCCGGCATGCGCGAGATGCTGGCGCCGACCTCGGCGTTAATCGGTGCGGGTCTCGGCGATTCCGTGGGATTACTGACAGACGGACGTTTTTCCGGCGGCACGTATGGTATGGTCGTCGGCCACGTCGCTCCGGAAGCAGCCGTCGGCGGCGGCATCGCATTGATCAATGAAGGAGACTCGGTGACTATCGATGCACCGAATCGGTTGCTGCAGCTGAATGTCTCCGAAGAAGAGTTCGCAATGCGAAAGGCGGCATGGACACCGAAACCTCCGCGATACACTCGCGGTGTGCTCGCCAAGTACGCCAAGCTTGTGTCCAGCAGCAGCGTCGGTGCCGTGACGGATTGACATCGAATAAAAGGGCGGAGCAGAGTTTTATTTTATTGAATAATGGAGAAGACCATGACACGACAGAAAGCGGCGGCGGGGACGGAAATAACGGGATCGGAGATATTTGTGCGAAGCCTTATCGCAGAGGGTGTCGATGTTCTCTTTGGATATCCGGGAGGTTCCATCATCGGAATCTATGATGTGCTCCACGATCTCTCCCACATCAAACACATTCGCACGCGGCATGAGCAAGCGGCGACGCATGCCGCCGAAGGCTACGCTAAAGCGACTGGAAAGCCGGGTGTCGTGCTGGTGACATCGGGACCCGGAGCTACGAATGCCGTCACCGGCATTTGCGATGCTCTTCTGGATTCCATTCCCATCGTTGTTTTCTCCGGGCAGGTGTCGCTGCATCTGATCGGAAACGATGCCTTCCAGGAAGCCGACATTGTTAATATCACACGGCCGATCACGAAGCACAACTACCTTGTCCGCAACGTGGAAGAACTTGCTGCCACCATCAAAGAGGCATTCTATATCGCTACCACGGGTCGGCCGGGACCGGTGCTGGTCGATATGCCGAAAGATATGATGATGCAGAAGACGATTTTTCATTATCCCGAGTCCGCATTTCGCCGCGGGTACAATCCGACGACCGAGGGGCACATCAAACAGGTGCAGAAAGCTGCGGAAATGATGAATGCAGCCAAGCGGCCAGTGCTTTATGTCGGCGGCGGGGTGATTCAATCCAATGCATCGCTGGAGCTGAAAGCCGTTGCCGAAAAACTTCAGGCGCCGGTCACCATGACTCTGCAGGGATTGGGCGCTTTCCCGGAGTCCAACAAGTTGTCGCTTGGGATGTTGGGAATGCATGGCACATGGTATGCAAACATGGCGGTGCATCATTCAGACCTTCTGGTTGCCATCGGTGCGCGGTTCGACGATCGCGTGACCGGCAAGGTGGAGGCGTTCGCACCCGAAGCAAAAATAATCCATATCGACATCGATCCGGCGGCAATCAGCAAGAACGTTGTCGTGGACCTGCCGATCGTGGGGGATGTCAAAACAGTGTTGTCGAAGGTGATTCCATTGCTGGAAAAAAGGAATCCAGCCGAGTGGCTGAAGACGATCGACGGATGGAAGAAGGAACATCCGCTGCGTTATCACCGCACAGCGATCCTGACCGCACAGGAAGTAATTCAGGAACTGAGTAATGCGACGCAGGGCAATGCGATTGTTATCACGGACGTCGGCCAGCACCAAATGTGGACGGCACAATTTTACAAGTACTTGTATCCGCGAACGAACATCACCTCCGGCGGATTGGGAACGATGGGTTTTTCACTTCCCGCGGCAATCGGTGTTGCCGCCGGGCGTCAGGATTTGCCGGTGATCTCCATCAGCGGCGACGGCGGATTTCAGATGAACATGCAGGAGATGGGAACGATTCTTGAATATAACCTGCCCATCAAAATTTTCATCATCAACAACGGTTTCCTTGGAATGGTTCGTCAGTGGCAGGATCTGTTCTGGAAGAAACGCTATTCCGCGGTGGAGATGAAAAATCCCGATTTTGTCAAACTCGCGGAAGCTTATGGATGCCCGGCGGTGCGTGTGTCTTCGCGTGAGCAAGTGGGACCGGCGATCAAAGCAGCGCTCGCACATAAGGGAGCGTATTTTATTGAGTTCGCCGTCGCGATGGAAGATAATGTATATCCGATGATCCCGGCGGGTCAATCGGTCGATGAAATGATGGAACTTCCGGCGGAACTGCCTACCCCGTCGTCAACAGTCGTGAAAGGATAACCACCATGGCCAGAACACCACGAGCACAACAAGCCGCCAAAGGGCAGGTCGTAGAGGAGAAGCTCCATACCATTTCCATTCTGGTTGAGAATCGCTTCGGCGCGTTCAACCGGATCACCGGATTATTTGCAGCGAAGGGGTACAACATTGAGAGTTCCACCGTGGGTCCGACGGAAGACGAAGAAATCTCCCGTGTCACCATCGTCACACGCGGCGAAGATCAGGTGATAGAACAGATCACCAAACAGCTCAATAAGTTGATCGACACCATCAAAGTCATCGATCTGACAAACGAATCGTACGTGGAACGCGAACTGGTGCTCCTTAAAGTACAGACCACGGCGGAAACTCGTTCCGAAATTATGCAAATAGCGGAGATTTTCAGGGCGAAGGTGGTCGACATCAGCCCGAAGACGCTGACGCTGGAAGGAACCGGCAGCGCACAGAAAGTTGATGCATTTATCAAGATGATGAAACCGTTTGTCATCAAGGAAATGGCACGTACCGGACGCGTTGCGCTAAAACGTGAATTCCATGGAGAAGTATAAGAGATAGACCACAGAGAAAAGAATAGCCACAGAGAATTTTGATGAAACTATTCTCAGTATGCTTATTAGGTAAAACTTACTCTGTGCTCTCATTTTTGTCTCTGTGTTCTCTGTGGCAAAGTTTTTCTTTCGCGATGAAACTAACTGAAAGCAAATCCGAGGAGGCTGTATGGACAACTATGTAACGATATTCGACACGACACTGCGGGATGGGGAACAGTCCCCCGGCGCAACGATGACGTCAGTGGAAAAAATGGAGATCGCCCGCGGCCTTGCCCGTCTCGGCGTTGATGTTATTGAAGCCGGATTTCCGGCAGCTTCTCCGGACGACCTGGAAGCGGTTCGCCGCATCGCAACCGATATCGGCAATGCACCGCGGGAGAACAACCGCATTCCGCCCGCGATCTGCGGACTTGCGCGCACCAACAAGAACGATATCGACAAGGCGTGGGAAGCGGTGCAACACGCGAAGTTCCCCCGCATCCATACGTTTATTGCAACGTCGGATATCCATATGAAGCACAAATTAAAAATGGAGCGGCCGCAAGTGCTGGCGAAAGTATCCGAGATGGTCGCCTATGCGCGCAGTCTCTGTCCGGAGATTGAATTCAGTCCGGAAGATGCCGGCCGTTCCGAGCCTGCTTTTTTGTATGAGGTTCTGGAAGCCGCAATCCGCGCCGGGGCAACCACACTGAATATTCCCGACACGGTCGGCTATACGACGCCGGATGAATTCGGAGAGTTGATCGCGGGAATCTTGAAGAATACAAAGGGCATTGAAGCATGCACTATTTCCGTCCATTGTCACAACGATCTCGGGATGGCTACGGCAAACACGCTCGCAGGTATTCGCGCCGGCGCACGGCAGGCGGAGGTGACCATCAATGGCATCGGTGAGCGCGCGGGGAATACGTCGCTCGAAGAAGTCGTCATGGCGCTGCACACGCGAAAGCCGGTCTTTCAACTCTCCAGCGGAATAGATACCAAGCAGCTGATGCGGATGAGCAAGATGGTGAGCAACTACACCGGTATCGTCGTGCAACCGAATAAAGCAGTGGTTGGTGCAAATGCATTTGCGCACGAAGCGGGTATTCATCAGGATGGAATGTTGAAACATCAGCAGACGTATGAAATCATGCGCCCGGAAGACGTCGGTGTTGCCCAGACGCGTCTCGTTCTTGGAAAACATTCAGGTCGACATGCGTTGAAGGTGAGGCTTGCCGAACTGGGATATAATTTTAATGATGCGGAATTGGACAAGACATTTGCCCGGTTCAAAGATCTTACGGACAAGAAAAAAATCATCACTGATGCGGACTTGGAAGCGCTCGTGTCCGATGAATTGTTCCAGCCCCGCGAAATATTTACGCTTGACGGCCTGCAGGTGGCGTGCGGGACGATTGGATTGCCGACTGCGACTGTCCGCTTGTGCGGACCGGATGGCAAGTTGTCTGTGCAGGCGTCCTTGGGCACCGGTCCGGTGGATGCAGCATATAAGGCCATAGATGCGATCACGAAAGTGCCCGCGACGTTGCTGGAGTTTTCAGTTCACGCTGTCACCGAAGGAATAGACGCACTGGGCGAAGTTACCGTACGCATTCAGGGGAATGACGGCAATGATTCATTCAATGCCCAGCGGGAAGAATCACACCGGCGAACCTTTGGCGGCCATGGCGCGGATACGGATATCATCGTTGCGGCTGCGAAGGCCTATCTCTCCGCCGTCAACAAGCTGCTGGTCGCGACAGGAGAATATGGTGCGACGCCGGATGTGGCAGCAGAACTACATACGGGGAAAAAGTAAAGAAGAGAAAAGACGTCAGCCTGCGCTGGCAAGTCGGGGCTCCTAATGACGTGATCGGATGAACGCGGGGATTGTCATTCTGAACGGAGCGAAGCGAAATGAAGAATCCATTCCTTAGCGGTTATGGATTCTTCACCCCGACAAAAAGCGTCGGGGTTCAGAATGACGAACAAGAAATAATTTCGCGGAGTTCTCAACTAATAATCAATAAACCATGACACCAAGAACCTTAATTGAAAAAGTGTGGGATGCGCATGTTGTTGCGCAGGAACCCGAATCGCCGGCAGTTCTGTACATCGATCTTCACCTCGTTCATGAAGTGACATCGCCGCAGGCATTCACGGGGCTGCGGGAAAGGCAGCTCTCCGTGCGACGTCCCGACAAAACAGTCGCGACAGTCGATCATAGCGTCCCGACAATCTTTTCGCGCGGGATGATTACCGATGAACTGGCGGCAAAACAAATCCATCAGTTGGAAGAAAATGCGCGTGCATTTGGCATCACGCTGCATGGAGTGAATAGCCCGACGCGCGGTGTCGTTCACGTCATCGGTCCGGAACTTGGTCTCACACAGCCCGGCATGACGATCGTCTGCGGGGACAGTCATACGGCCACACACGGCGCATTTGGCGCGCTTGCGTTCGGTATCGGCACGAGCGAGGTGGAACATGTGCTTGCCACGCAATGCATCCTTCAAAAAAAATCCAAAACGCTTGAAGTCCGGCTTGATGGAAAGCTGCAGCCTGGTGTCTCGGCCAAGGATATCATTCTCGCGCTGCTTGCAAAAATCGGAGTTGCCGGCGCAACCGGACATATCGTGGAATATACCGGCTCTGCGGTGAAATCACTCACGATGGAAGAGCGGATGACTGTCTGCAATATGACCATCGAGGGCGGCGGACGGGCCGGCATGATTGCTCCGGATGACATCACATTCGAATATCTCCAAGGACGTCCGTTTGCTCCCGTTGGGCCGTCGTGGGACGAGGCCGTGGCTCGATGGCGCACACTTCCGAGCGATGATGGCGCGACGTATGATGCATCGGTGTCGTTGGATGTTTCGAACCTCTCGCCGATGATCACATTCGGAACGAATCCCGGGATGGGACTACCGATCGATGGCATCATTCCCGATCCCGCCACGCTGAGCGACGCAAATCAGCGAAGCGCATTGAACAAGGCGCTGGAATATATGAATCTGAAACCCGGCGTGCCGCTGGCCGGACATCCCATTGATGTCGTCTTTATCGGAAGCTGTACCAACGGCAGACTGAGCGACATACGGGAGGCAGCGCGTGTATTCAAAGGCCGCAAAGTGGCAAAAGGGATGCGCGTTCTCGTCGTTCCGGGTTCGCAGCAGGTGAAGCGCGCCGCGGAAGCGGAAGGGCTGGATGCAGTCATTAAGAGCGCGGGCGCAGAGTGGAGAGAACCCGGCTGCTCCATGTGTATCGCGATGAACGGCGATCAGATTGAGGCGGGACAATACGCAGTCAGCACGAGCAATCGAAATTTTGAAGGACGGCAGGGCAAAGGCGGCCGCACGCTGCTTGCTTCTCCGCTCACGGCTGCAGCAGCAGCGGTCACGGGCCGTGTAACTGATGTGAGAACACTGCTGGGTAATTGACAAAACATAATTCTCAGCGTCATCATGATCTCGTCACACTGAGCGAATCCCGCGCTTTTTGTCCCGAAGGGTTGCCTTCGGCACGGGATGAGTCGAGGTGCGACAAAAGGCCATCCTTCGACTCGCGTCGCACAAAACGCTCCACTTGCTCAGTATGACGAAAAACGCTGAGCTGATACGACAAAACAAACGTTTAAACGAAAGACGATCGCTATGGCACAATTCACAACATTAACATCACGCATTGTTCTTCTGCCAATTAATGATATCGATACTGACCAGATTATTCCGGCACGATTCCTCAAGGTGACCGAAAAGTCGGGACTTGGGAAAAGTCTCTTCTGCGACTGGCGATATGCAGAGAATGGTTCACCGCGTCCGGATTTTGTTCTCAATACATCGGAGGCACAAGGAGCGCAAATTCTCTTTGTCGGAAATAATTTCGGCTGCGGATCTTCGCGTGAACATGCTCCCTGGGCGTTGACGGGATTCGGATTTCGCGCCGTCATCTCCACGTCCTTTGCCGACATCTTTAAGAGTAATGCATTGAAAAATGGATTGCTTCCAGTTGCAGTGACGGAGGCGGAGCACAAACGACTTTTCGATATTCTGTCGAAAAATCCCGGGACAGAACTCACCATCAATCTTGAACAGCAGCGTGTGACTGCTGCCGGCGGTTTCGATGTGACATTCCCTATAGATGCTTTTGCGAAAACTTGTTTGCTGAATGATGTTGATGAACTCGGCTATTTGCTCCGCTTCGAGCCAGAAATCACGGAATATGAAAATCCAAATTTATGACACAACGCTGCGTGACGGAACGCAGCGTGAAGGCATCTCTCTTTCCTGCGATGACAAAATCAGCATCGCCCTGAAGCTGGATGAGCTTGGTGTCGATTTCATCGAAGGTGGATGGCCCGGTTCGAATCCGAAGGATGTGGAATTTTTTCAGCGCGCACAGGAACTGCCGCTGAAACACGCCGTCATCACTGCATTCGGAGCAACCTGCAGAGTCTCCGGGATTCCGGCGGATGATCAGAACATCAAATCGCTGCTCGATTCCAAGGCGGCTGTGTGTACGGTTGTCGGAAAGGCATCCATTGCGCACATTGAAGGCGTTCTGCGCACTACCCAGGAAGAAAATGTGCGCATCATTGAAGAAAGCGTCGCTTATCTCCGTCAGCAAGGACGTGGTGTGATGTTTGATGCGGAGCATTTCTTCGACGGATATCGTCTGGATCCGGCATGCGCACTCGAATTGCTGAAAACTGCGGAACGGGGCGGTGCGGATGTGCTGGTGCTCTGTGATACCAACGGCGGGACAATGCCGTGGGACATCGGAAGGGTTGTTCGCGAAGTGGCTCAACAAGTTTCCACCCCGCTTGGCGCACATATCCACAATGATTCGGAATGTGCCGTTGCGGGATCGCTGGAAGCCGTGCGGGCAGGATGTTCGCAAGTACAGGGAACGATCAACGGCTACGGAGAACGTTGCGGCAATGCAAATCTGCTTTTGCGCACAAAGGCGGTATTCATGTGGCAGCACTTCGCCGCCGCGCGAATTCCTATCAGCACATCGATCCGGAAACGGTTGGCAATCGGTCGCGTATTGTAGTGTCCGAACTCTCCGGTCGGGGCAATTTGCTGAGTAAGGCTGAGGAATATGGCATTGATTCCTCTGCAGCGATTGGCGATATTCTGAATGAAATCAAGTTTCTGGAATCACAGGGATTTTCGTTTGAAGCGGCGGAAGCGTCCGTTGCGATGATGATGAAACGGCAGCAGCCCGGTTATGTTCCTCCGTTCGAATTGATTGATCTGACCGTCAATGTCGAACACCGAAAAGGCCGCGGTATTTTTGCGGAGGCAACCGTCAAGGTGATGGTGCAGGGAGAAGTGCTTCATACGGCGGCGGAGGGGACCGGGCCCGTGCATGCGCTGGATGCTGCTCTCCGGAAAGCGCTCATTCCCAAATATCCAGCTCTCGCAAATTTTCGTCTGGCCGATTACAAGGTTCGCATACTGAATGGCGATCAGGGAACCGGAGCGATCACGCGTGTCTTGATTGATACGCACAACGGCGCGCAGCATTGGAGCACCGTCGGTGCGAGCGCGAATATTATCGAAGCAAGCTGGCGCGCATTGGCCGATAGCATGGAATATGGACTGACATTATGAAAGCACACATTGCAGTACTTGCCGGAGATGGCATCGGTCCCGAAGTAACGGAGCAGGCGCTGCGGATTCTGCAGATTGTCGGAGAACTTTGCGGACACGAGTTCACTTTTTCGGAACATCTCATCGGCGGCTGTTCAATCGATGCACACGGAACGGCATTGACGGATGAAACTCTGAATGCCTGCAAAACGTCCGATGCAGTACTCCTGGGTGCTGTCGGCGGTCCGAAGTGGGACAATCCAAATACCGCCGTACGACCGGAGCAGGGACTTCTTGCGCTACGCAAAGGGTTGGATGTGTTCGCCAATCTTCGTCCGGTGAAGCCGCATCCGGCTCTCTTCGATGCATCGCCACTCAAACCGCGGGTGTTGGAGAATGTGGATATCCTGGTGATTCGTGAATTGACGGGTGGCCTCTACTTCGGGGAGCCAAAATTCAGAAAAGAAATTGACGGGCAGCGATATGCGGTGGATACCCTCGCTTATTCAGAGAAAGAAATTCGTCGCGTTGTGGAACTTGCATTTCGACTCGCTGCTAAGCGTCGAAAGAAAGTAACATCCGTTGACAAAGCAAATGTGCTGGAGTCATCACGTCTGTGGCGGCAGGTTGCGACAGAAGTAGCTTCGACTTTTCCCGATGTCGCACTCGACAACATGCTGGTGGATACCGCGTCTATGAAGTTGATTACTTCTCCCGCCCAGTTCGACGTGTTGGTCACGGAAAATATGTTTGGCGATATTCTGACAGATGAGGCGTCGGTACTTGCGGGATCAATGGGGATGCTTCCGTCTGCCTCCATCGGCGATGGCGGTCCTGGTTTGTATGAACCGATTCACGGTTCTGCTCCGGATATCGCCGGAAAAGGAATTGCAAATCCAATCGGATCCATTGTGAGCGCGGCGATGCTGCTTCGCCATTCCCTGCATCTTGAACGTGAGGCAAATGTTATCGAAGGTGCGGTGGATTCCGTTTTGACGCGTGGCTGCAGAACAAAAGATCTTGGCGGAAATTTGAGTGCGCGACAGATGGCAAATGAAATTATTGAAAGCTTTCAATCTTACACATAGGAGGAATCATGGCGGTTATAGATTTTGGCGGCGTAAAAGAAGAAGTGGTGACACGGGAAGAATTTCCTCTGTCCAAAGCACAGGAAGTATTGAAGAACGAAGTCGTGGCAATTCTGGGCTACGGCCCGCAGGGCCACGGACAGTCGCTGAATCTGCGCGACAACGGAATCAACGTGATCGTCGTGCAGCGCAAAGGTGGCAAAGGCTGGAGCGATGCCATTGCAGATGGCTGGGTGGAAGGGAAGAATCTTTTCGCGGACACGGCGGAAGGAATGAAGAAAGCCACCGTAGTACAATATCTTCTTTCCGATGCCGGACAGAAGGCAATGTGGCCGGAGGTAAAGAAAAATCTTCGCAAAGGACAAGCGCTCTACTTCTCGCACGGTTTTTCAGTTGTCTTCCATGACCAAACGGGCATTATTCCTCCGGCAGACGTGGATGTGATTCTCGTGGCTCCGAAAGGTTCCGGCCGTACCGTACGGACAAACTATCTTGCCGGCAGCGGCATCAATTCCTCATTTGCCATTTTCCAGGATGTAACCGGCCGCGCCCGCGAACGCACCATTGCGCTCGGCATCGCTGTCGGTTCCGGCTATTTGTTCCCGACGACATTCGAAAAAGAAGTGCTGAGCGATTTAACCGGCGAACGTGGTGTTTTGATGGGAGCCATTGCCGGGATTATGAAAGCGCAGTACGACGTACTGCGTGCGATGGGACATTCACCAAGCGAAGCATTCAACGAAACGGTGGAAGAAGCGACGCAAAGCCTTTATCCGTTGATCGGGAAGAACGGTATGGACTGGATGTTCGGAGCCTGTAGCACCACGGCACAACGCGGCGCGCTGGACTGGGCGAAGAAGTTCGAAATGAGCTCAAAGCCATTGTTTGAATTGCTTTATCGCGATGTGAAGGAAGGGGTTGAAACAAAACGTGTTCTGGACACATGCAGTGCGGCCGACTATCGCGAAAAACTGCAGGTCGAATTGGATGAGTGGAAGAACTCGGAGATGTGGAAGGCGGGAGCGGCTGTCCGTTCGCTGCGTCCCGAGAATTGGAAGAAATAATCGTTCTATGCAACCCAATGTAGGAACGGACGCCCGTCCGTTCCTACATTGATTCATCCCACCATTTGTTGTTGTGCAATGATGCGCGGATATGTATCCGCGCCGACTGCAGAATCCTCTGTCGACTTAACCTTCTCTATTTTAAAAGCAGACACTTCTTCATCGCCATCTCATCGGTTGTTCTAACCCTAATCAAATATACTCCTGACGGATATGCTGCGGCTTCCCACCGTGCGACATTCTTTCCCTCCGATTGCCTTCCTGAAAAAATTTCTGATATCAATTTTCCGGCAGCGTCATACACTTGGATTTCCACTAGGCCGCTGCGCCGCAACGTGTATTCAACCGTTACTGTGGGATTGAATGGATTTGGAAAGGGATTGTTGATCGCAAAAGATCCCGGATCGGTCATTACAAAGCTCTGCACAGCTTGCGGAGCAAACGCAAGCGTGACTGGAACGGTGATCGTGCTCTCCGGATAGACCGCTGACCGAATCCACTGGGATGTGTATCCGGTAGCATTTATTTGGAAAGACATCCGTGCTGCGAGAGTCGATAATGATGCTATGCCGTTGCTGTCAGTATAGTAATAAATCGGCCACATCGACGAAAAATCATATTGGATCCAGGCAGACCTAATCGGGTGTTCAAGACTATCATGTATCAGGAACCTGGTGATTCCAGTCGCATTTGTAGCGTCGTTTTGGGCGCCAAGTGTTGGCGAATTGTCAAGATACCATCCGTTCCCGCTATTACAAATCGATTGACCATATCGGGGTGCAGAAATAGCACAACTCTTTGCAGGGCCAAACATAATCGCGTCGCGCCATCCTTGGGGCGAAAATAGACCGATCGAATCACCCAGAGGATCAACTACGAGTGGCTTCTTCAAGCTATCATCGGAAAACGCGAAATAACCGGGAGCGGAATGCCTGAAGCCATCTTTGAATGATGCCGAGTCTGTCTTGGACTTCAGATACCAGCCATCTAGATTATCCGTAAACGAACTGTTTTTAATTTCCATCTTCCAGCTGCCATCTTTTTCGAAGAGCAGTTCGTTTAGAATTATCAATATGACGGGATTTGCAGGGATAACGGTAACGATCAACGTCAAAATGAGAAACGCAGTCGTCAAACGTAGAATTCTGTTCATAGTTTTCTCCTTGCCCAGTGCACAACAAAAACATATTCTTGCATGATATTGCTGCAGTGGATGTGATAGATTGATTTCTCCACGTGACGGCTTATCGAGATCCAAGCCTCACCCTGCCGACGTCGTGTTTTCATCTACTTTAGCAGCAAACACTTCTTCATCGCTATACCATCTGATGTTCTAACCCTAATCAAATACACTCCTGATGGATACGAAGCTGCCTCCCACCGTGCGACATACTTTCCCTCCGATTGCCTTCCCGAAAAAATTTCTGATACCAATTTTCCGGCAACGTTATACACTTGGATTTCCACCGGGCCGTTGCGGGGCAGTGTGTATTCAACCGTCACCATGGGATTAAAGGGATTTGGATATGGATTGTTGAGCGCAAAAGAATTCGGTACGGGACTTCCGAAATTCTCCACTGCGTCAGGTGTGTGTGCAAGAATAATCGGAATTGTGATGGTACTTTCTGGGTAAGCTTGCGTCCAAATTTGTCCCTGCAGGAATCCGGGAGCATTCATAAAAAACCATTTACGCCTTGCAGGCGCCGACACCGAGACAATTCCACTGCTATTTGTGTTATACGTCCGGGGATCATTCGATGAAAAATAATATGCTACGTCAGCTATGGTTATCGGATGGCCGAGACTATCCTCAACAATAAACTGAATTGTCCCGATGGCATTGGAAAGATCGTTTGCTGCGCCCATTGTCGGCGTATTGTCCAGATAGTACCCTTCCTGATCCTGGCAAATGGATTGTCCATATCGCGGTGCAGAGATGCTCTTCCAATATTCTGGACCGAAAGAGAATACTTCCCCTCGCCCTAGTGGAGAGAATATTGTGATGGAGTCCCCCAATGGATTGATGGTGAGAGGCTTCTTCAGGCTGTCGTTGGAAATCACTACATAGTCGAAAAGGCCAATCTTTATTCCGTCCTTGAACAGGGCAGAGTCTGTCTTTGATTTCAAATACCAGCCATCAAGATTGATCGAAGTAAGAGTCTGTCCAATCTCCAATCGCCATCCGCCGTCTTTGTCGAACAGCAGTTCGCTTAACATAATTGGTTTGAGTGGGTTTGCCGGAAGAACCGATATGACAAGCACCAATACAAGCAAAGCGGCTGCTAAGAGCAGAGAACGTTTCATGGTCTTCTCCTTTTCCAGCTTACAGAGAAATCATGCTTCGGCATGAAGTGACTGCAGTGAATGCGATACACTATCTCACGCGCCTTGCGGCTGACGGAAGTAAAATGGAATGCACTCTCCGTGATGGTATCGGTGCGGGGAACTCGCAGTTCATAATCCGCGGAGTGCAGTTTCGATCCCCAATGCTGTGTCGTCAGAAGAATGTACCTCATTCTTCCGCAGGGTGTGGGTTGATGATATTCCACGCGGTATTGTGCGGTGCCGCCTGCCTTGACTTCAACAGGGAAGAAGATGCCAGAATCGGCAACGTCAAATGGGATAAATTTTCCTGTTGAAACATTCTTGACACGCACGAATGGTGGAAAACTCATGCAGTTGTCCAGTGCATAAGGATAGTACAGTACGTGCATTGCAGGAATCGGCGAGGGATTCGCGAAGGTGTATGTTCCGACGACGACGCATGTATCTTGGCGGATGCGAAGAGAAATGAATTCATCGGTGAATTGAATACTCTGGCTCCACAATGCAGTGACAGCGAAGATGTGAAAAGCCATTAGAAGGCCAAATGTTCGCTTTCGATTCATTTCTTCGTCAGACCTCGTGTCTCTTCGAATTCTTCAGAAATGGCGCGTAAGCAATGCCAGATTTGTCGACCATCCACCTTCGTCACAACCCCTCCGCCCTAAATTGAACTACTGGAAATATAAACCCCTCCATGCCGAATGTCAATCCAGAAGAGCTCATCGCTCGGATAGAACCACCGTGACATAAACCATGATGTGCTCTTTGAAACATGTATTCTTGCACCTCGTTCGTCTATTCGCTACATTCACTTATTGTTTTTCACCAGATTTGGCGGTTTGTTGGCGCTTTTGACGACAAATCCCCCCGCCTTTGTTGGAATCTGCATTGTCGAATCTCTCGTTGATGAGAGGTGCGTTTCGGGTATCACACAACAACTGTCAACCAATGTCATCTGTCCTTCGGCCAGATTCAGAAATTCGACCTCCGGTCTCAACAACCGTGACAGCCTCTGCCGGTGCGGGCAAGACGCATGCTTTGACGCATCGCTATACGCAGTTCCTCCTTACGAACAGAATCCCTCATACTTCGCTGCGCTCTATCCTCGCCATCACGTTCACGAATAACGCAGCGGTGGAGATGAAACAAAGGATTCTTACACTTCTGAAAGAATTGAGTCTCGGCAATCCGTCTGAAGTGAAGGCGATGACAGCGCTGCTTTCCGTCGATCCGGCGACATTGCCGCAACGCGCGGAAGACATGCTCAATCTACTTCTGGAAAATTATTCCGATTTTCAAGTGAAGACAATCGACAGTTTCATGTCATCGGTTTTTCTCTGCTCGTCCCTCGATCTTGGATATCATCCCGGATTTGAAATTGTGCTGGATGCAGATGTACTCATCGATGAAACCGCAGCGGAATTCGCACGATCGATCCGAACAGGAAATCCAATAGCACAGACGATGGTGGAACTGACCGGACGGCTCATCGGGGAGAAAAAGGGGACTGATAAATTCCCGTGGAATCCATACGCAGCCATTCTTGAAAAGATCAAAAAATTCTATGCCGATCTCGATGTGCCGCCGGAGATTATCGATGCGACGGATCTTGAGCCAGAGATCGATCTACTCAAAAGTGAACTCTCCGCAGATGCCGGTGCTATACTTGCTGATGTGGAGGCGGTAGGATTGGACATCAATGCAAACATTAAAAAAGATCTCATTCGATTTGCAGCCGGTGATTGGTCAAAGGTTGTTGATAATGCATTCAAGAAGGAAATCTTAAAGAAGAGCGCGAAGACGGGTGTTTCGGCGGCAGCTGCAAAGATTGCGGACCGAATCAAGGAGACCTATGACGGCACATTGCTTCCCGGCCTTGCGAACCTTGTCTTGATGCTCTCACGTAGCCATTTCCGGCCGGATATCCGTGCGCTCCAGCTCTTTGGCGAGGCGCTCGAAAAAATAAAAAAACGCAAAAGCCAAATTTTGCTAAATGACGTTGGGCGAACGATGGCCGGATATCTAACGGCACAGGTGATTCCCGACATCTATTTCAAACTGGGAGAAGCCATTCATCATTATCTTATTGATGAATTTCAGGATACATCTCCCGTTCAATGGAAAAATCTGTATCCGTTGATTGAGAACTCTCTCGCGGCGGAAGGGACGCTCTTTGTTGTGGGAGATACAAAGCAATCGATCTATTCGTTCCGCGGGGCGGACTGGAAGATCATGAAACATCTTCAAAAGCCGGACGCATTTCCATCGGCGGCCTGTGATCCGCAGACGCTCGGAACGAACTATCGGAGCTACGAGCAGATTCTGAAATTTAATCAGAAGTTGTTCAAGGAGAATATTGCCGTCGATCCGCTGTACGGACCCGCTGCGGAAGCCAGCGGCCTGAGCAACTATGTGGAGGAAGTGAAGCCGGAACATCGCGACAAAGGATACGTTGAGGCGTTGCTGTTTGTGGAAGATGATGTGCTGATTCCGGAAAAGGCCAAAATTGTGCAGACGGTGGAAGATTGTCTGCAGCGCGGTTATCATCCACGTGACATAGCCATACTCACGCCGCGCAATAAGGACGTCATCGCCATTGGCGCCTGGTTGAATGAACGAAACATCGCATTTATTTCTCACAGCTCTCTCGACGTGCGCAAGAGAAAAATAACCGGAGAATTGATTTCACTTCTGAAATTTTTAGAATCTCCGGTCGATGATTTGTCTTTGGCATCATTCCTTGTCGGCGGTGTGTTTGCAAAGTACGCAGCAACGACGAATACCCCTATGAAAGCAGGCGAAATCTATGATCTGATTCACCGGCAGGCACAGCGGCGGGACAAACGCCTCTACGTGCTATTCAGGATCGCATTCCCCGAAATTTGGGCGGCTTGTTTTGAGCATCTCTATGCTGTTGTCGGCTATATGCCGCTGTATGATCTCGTCTGCGAGATGTTGGTGACGTTCAAAGTCTTTGCGACACATCCGGAGGAAGAAGCGTCGCTGGTCACGCTCTTGGAAGCCGTAAAGGAATTTGAACAGACGGGAATGAATACGCTCAGAAATTTTATCGAGTATACGGGACAGGAGAACGATGCCGGCGCATGGAAGATCGATGTGCCGGCTTCCGCTGAGGCTGTACAGGTGCTGACGGTCCATAAAGCAAAAGGACTCGGATTTCCCGTTGTTATCGTCGTTCTTCATGACCACTATATCAAGACAGACAACTGGGCGCTTGTGGATAATGGCCAAGGTGATGGCCGGATGGAGATTCTTCATCTGAACTCGAGTTACGCTGAAAAATCGGATCTCTTGAAAAAACTCTATGAAGCTGCGCGCTTCAAGGAAACGGTCGATGAACTGAATCAGCTTTACGTTGCGCTGACACGCGCGCGCGAAGAGATGTACGTCATCGGCCTCTATAAAAAAGAACCAAAATATCCGACGAAGTACATTCCTGTGGGCGATTTTCCGGCAAGGGCTCGTCCTGCTGTTTCACGCCCGGCACCCGAACCACGGCAGGAACTCAAAGCATTCTATTCGGAGCGGCGTAGAGCAATTCCAGTGCAGGAGAGCAATCGCCTGGCGTCGCGTGAAGTCCGGCGCGGCGATGTGGTGCATGCAGTTCTCTCCCGGCTCGAATTCATCGACAGCGGATTTGAAGATTCGCTGTCAGTCTCAATTGCTGATGCTAAGAACGAACTCCACTATGACGGTGACGTCGCAGAGCTCAATCAGGTCATTCTGAGTTTTCTTGCTGCCGACGGTATCGGAGAGTTTTTTGAGCGGCGTCCAGGTCGGATGGTTCTTAACGAACAGGAATTTGCGAGCAAGACAGGCGCGCTCTTTCGCGCCGATAGGATTGTCATCGATCCCAATGTCATGACAGTCATCGATTTTAAGACCGGTGGAGATGAGGCGCAAGCGAAGTATATTCCGCAAGTGCAGCAGTATATGGGAATGACAGGGGAAATCTTTCCCGGCAAGCCGGTGCAGGGATATCTTGCCTACGTGGATCTTAAAGAACTGCGGAGGGTGCAATGAGCGATATTCGCGTGTTCCCTCCCGGATCGGATCTGATCGACGAGGTGCGGCTGCTCTTGCCCGCCGGCGTCCGTGATTTTTCCAAGACCTTGATCGTATTCCCTGATAAGCGGCCCGCACATTTTCTCCGAAAGGCAATTGCTGAAAAAATCGGCGGAAGTTTTTTACCGCCGGCGATTTTCTCGATGGATTCGTTCGTTGACAATCTTTGCAGGAACCATCTTGGCCTTCGCGGTCCGCTGCTGGCTCCTGCCGATGCGGTTGCTCTGCTGCACGATATTCATCTCACATTGCCCGAGCCGTTGGGCGGCCGGAGCAGTAGTGCGCTCGATGCATTTGCTCCCATTGCGTTGAAAATTTATGAAGAACTTGAAGAACTGTGCACGGCGCAGATGTCCGTCGACCGGTTGGAGGGGGTTTTGTCCCGCGTACCATTCAAAGAGCTGCCTGTCCTAGCTTCAATGTACCGGCAATTCTACGCGACAGCCGAGGCGAAAGGATTTTTGACGCGCGGTATGATGTACGCTGCTGCGGCAAACAGGATTGCCGAGATAGATTTCTCTTCTTATGAGCGGATCATTTTGGCGGGATTTTTTGTGCTCGCTCCATCGGAACAGAAGCTCTCCAACCACATCCTGCAGCTGCAGCAATCCATCGCTCTCTTCCAGGAAGGGAAAGGGCTGCAACAGCAACTCGAATCTCTCGGTCTGAGCGATGTCACACAGATCGGACGCGACACTCCAGTGCGGAAACCGGAAATCCATCTGTATGAATGTCCGGATGCACACGGCCAGGCATTTGTGCTGGGCGGAATGCTGGCGGCGGCGATTGCAGCAGGCAAGACTCCGGACGAACGGACCGTCATTGCACTACCGGCAGCGGATTCTCTTCTTCCGGTTCTTCAGCACGCGCTCACAGAATTCGATGAACAATCGTATAATGTCTCTCTCGGCTATCCGGTCTCCCACACGCCGGTGTATGGTTTTCTCTCCACGCTGTTCGAGCTCCTTTCCTCGTCCATAGACGGACGATTTGAAGCATCGGCGTACGTTAAATTCGTTCTCCATCCGTACACCAAGAACATCCGCTGGAAGGAACGTGCGGACGTCACGCGCATTCTTTTCAATGTGATCGAGGACGAGTTTATCCAGAACAAGACCATGCTGTTCTTCTCGCTGGAAGACATCGAGCGCAATGATGATTTGATTTCCCGTATCGCTTTGCGCTGTCATGGCGTCGACCAATCTATCGATGCGGAGATGGTACGGTTGCACATCACAGGCATTCACGATAGGACGATTCGTCATGTGATGGCACATACGACGATCGGGCAATTTGCCCGGCGCACCGGAGATGTGCTGCGCTATGTGTTTGAGGAAAGCACCGCCAATCTTCATCCGCTCTTCCGTCCGTTTGCGCAAACGATGCTCGACGTGCTGGAGTCTGTGGAATTATCGCTTCTTGCGGACAAAACGTTTGACGACCTTCCAGCGGCTTGTGCCTTCCTGCGGACGATTATCTCCTCCGAAACGGTGCCGTTCTCCGGAACGCCGCTGCAGGGTCTGCAGGTTCTTGGTTTCCTCGAGACGCGCAATGTGCGGTTTGACACGGTGTATCTGCTCGATGCAAACGATGACGTGCTGCCCGGTTCCAAAGGGATGGATGTGCTTCTGCCGGTGGCTGCGCGTGAAGCGCTTGGCCTGCAGACGTATCGCACCCGGGAAAGAATCAGTGCTTATACCTTCGATCTTCTGATCCACGGGGCGAAACAGGTGCATTGTTTCTCTCTCCAGAAAGGGAAGAAGGAACGAAGCCGATTTCTGGAACAAATATTATGGGAGAAGCAGAAAACTGCACGAACGACGGAAACAGGACGGTTCGTCCCATCTCTTTCCTATGCGCTGCGTCTTCATGGCAATAAGCCCGTACCCGTGAAGAAATCGCCGGCCATGGTTGAGTCGCTGCAGCACTTTCAGTTTTCCGCGACGGCCCTTGATGCGTATCTCCAGTGCGGACTGAAATTCTGTTATCGGTATCTGCTTCGCCTGCGGGAAAAAGAAACTGCCGATGACGAAATCGAGACCACGGAGATTGGAACGTTCGTGCACGGTATTCTGTGCGACTATTATAGAAAATACACCGGCACTATCCTCATGCCTGATCTCTTTAATAGAGAAGCACTTCTCGAGTTGATCGACCAGCGGTTTGCAGAGCAGTATGGAACGGATCCGGTCGGTGCAGCATTTCTTCTAAAACGCCAGGTGCGCTTAAAACTGCTGGAATTTCTTGACTACTATCAGATTCCGGCTCTCAGAGATACGATATCCCGTTTGATTGACGTGGAACAAACCATCAGCGCCGAGAAAGAAGGATTTGGACTGCGCGGTAAGATTGACCGGATTGAGAACCGTCAGGGGACGACGTATATTTTTGATTATAAGACATCGGCGAACGACACGTATTTAAAAATTAATAGGACTTCGTTGATCGAAGGGGACCGCAGCACATGGTCCGAAGCAATCGGCTCTCTTCAGCTGCCTTTCTACGCGATACTCTATGCGGCGCGGGAAGGAATTCCCTTGGAATCGATCGTTCCGGCATTTATATTTCTTGGGAGATGCCGGCTGGATACATCCATAGAAGTTCCTCTTTTTGAAGAAGATGGGAAAGAAGAACTTGAAATGTACGGGAGGATAATTATAGCGCTCCTGAAAGAAATCGTCACGCCCGAGCATGAGTTTCTGCCGACAGAGGAATTTGAAAAGGAATGTGGCAGATGTGAATTTTGTGCTCTTTGCGGGACACAATGGGCCCTCTGAGTCAAACAACAACCTTCCAAAGCGGAATCCGTAACAAAAGGTAGGGATATTCTGCCAGGAAGGAGCAAACGGATGAAATATATGGACAGTAAACGGATATTTTTTGCTTCCACTGCGCTCCTGTTTTGTCTTGGGGCGTTTTGGAGTTTTTATCATGCGACGATGACTCCATCCGATGAAAATATCTTCACGGACGTAACTTCGCATGTCTATGTCTATCGCGGAGTTCAAGGGCAGGATGGCGGGGATATTCACAGCGGCGATTTGATTCGAAAAATTGCCGGAACGGTAGTCAATACTGAAGCGGAAGCTGTGTCGGTCGTACAGTCAAAGAAAAATGACAACGCAATTGAAATTCAAGTATTGCGTCCGTCACTGAATGCCGACGTTTTTACCAAAGTGCCTCCCAGTGCATTAGGACAACGCTTCTGCCGGGATATCCCATATACCATTGTCAATGTAACCGACGTGGCAAAAGGAGGTGCTTCGGACCGTGCAGGAATGAAAATAGGAGATCTTATTTTCCGTATTAATGGAAGCGCCTTCAAATCAATGCTCGGTGCCGATTCTATTCTGCGCAGCGAGCAGATCGGGAAAACCATTACCTACGAAGTAGTCCGCGACAATCGCGAACTCACGCTCAATGTGACACTGGCAAAATTCGGAGCAACGGTTCCGATGCTTGTCTTCCTCATCGCAGGATGTACTTTTTTATTGAGCGGCCTCTTTATTGGACTACGATCCGCAGAGATAAAGGCTGCCCGATTGCTGGGATGGGGATTCATGATGTTGGGTGTTTTTCTGATTGCACTGATATCCCGCAAAGGGGCGGTCGTTACCACCCTGGAGGTGCTTCGGAATACCGGAGTGAATGCATTGCTGTTTGCAGGAATCGCTGCTCTCTATCATGCCGCACTCTATTTCCCGTCTGATCGTCCGGAACTTCAAGGCAAACGATGGCTCGTCCCGTCGTTGTACGGTAGCGCTTTTGGACTTGTCGTCATCAGCATCTTTTCAAATCAGATTGCAATTTTTACCATGCTCGCCCTTCTCATTGGTGCATCTGTGTTCGCGGCAATGCACAGGAAGGCGCGATTACCGGAATATATCAGACTTTCGCGTGTAACGAGCATAACCAGCCTCGTGCTTCTGCTGCTGGTCATTGCATCGGCAATCGTAGGCAGATGGATCAACAGCAATGTGACCAATTCGATCATCGCTGGATCCGCTGCATTGATACCGCTTTCTTATCTCTACACTATCGGCCGATATGGCCTTTTGAATATGAGCTTCCGGGTGAAGAGGAACATCCGGTACACCATCGCGACAATTGTCTGGGGCACGGCGGTGTTTTATCTATTGATATGGGCATTGTTCTCTATTGATGTGCAGGCACCCGGCGTTGACATCGTATTTACCGGTGCATCCATCGAAGTGGTCGATGCGACACAGACGGCGGCGAACCGTGTTCCGCTGGATCGTGCAATAGCAATGCTGACAGCCATTCTGCTGACGTTTGGATTCCTGGCATTGAGACGCAAAGGGCAGCGGCTTCTCGATAGAAAATATTTCCGGACAAGATTTAATTACCGAAAAGCAGGAGCGGAGCTTGGCGATGTAATGGCGACACGACTCGGGATGATAGATCTCGCCCAGGGAATTGTTCAGAAACTGACCGATTTGATGCAGTTGAAACGGGGCGGAGTATTGTTCTTTAACAAATCCGCCGACTGCTGCTGTCAGGAGGTGTACGGCTTTGACGGCACTGCGTGGAAGGCAGAATGTCTCTTGTCCTCGCTGGAAATCGGCAAGGCCGTCTCTGCTCTCGAGCATGGCATGCGGATTGAATATCTGCCTGCAAAGGTTCGCGAAATATTTTCGAAAATCGGCTTTCTCTTCGTGGTGCCCATCCGTTCGAAGGACGTTGTGATTGGTGTGCTGCTGGTAGGCGAAAAACAGTCCGAAGCTGCACTGAACGATGAGGATATTGAATTTCTGGGTGTTGCGGCACGGCAGGCGTCTGTCGCAATTGAAAATGCATTCCTCTACGAGGATCTCGCTGAACAAGAGCGCATGAAGCATGAGCTCCAGATCGCTCGACGTATTCAGCTGGAATCTCTCCCGCAAAAGACTCCGCATGTCTTCGGGCTCGATATAGACGGAGCATCAATTCCGGCGCTCGAAGTTGGCGGTGACTTCTTCGACTATCTGAACGGGCAGGAGAAAAAAATAACCGTCATTGTCGGCGATGTCAGCGGCAAGGGGACGTCGGCGGCTCTCTATATGTCCAAGGTGCAGGGAATCTTCCGGTCATTGCACACATTCGAACTCGCTCCCGCCGATCTTTTCATTCGCGCAAATAAACTGTTGTGCATGGACATGGAGAAGAAATCATTTGTGACGGTGATCGGTGCTGCGTTTGATACAGATCAGCGATCGATGACATTTGTGCGCGCGGGACACTTGCCGATTTTCCATTATCAGGCAAAAGAGCAATCAATTCGCACGATCATTCCGAAAGGAATCGGCATCGGTCTGGATGCCGCCGGTGCGTTCGTGTCGGAATTGGAGCAGCAATCGCTTTCGTATCAGAAAAATGATGTGCTTCTCTTTATCACTGATGGCATCACAGAGGCGCGCAACGAGGCCGGGGATGAATTTGGTGAAGAGCGGCTCACTCAGATATTGCAGGCATCATCAGCCAAAGGTGCGCACGACATTAAAAACGATATTCTCGCCGCAGTGAAAAGATTTTCGCAGGAAGCTATTCAGAATGATGACCAGACCATCGTCGTTGTGAAGGCCACATGAGAAGCATGCTATTGCGGAATGATCGGGTGATGTTATTGTATTTCGATGCTGTCATGTGACTTTTTCTCACCGCTCAGGTGTCCATTGGATCTATGAAAAAATTTCTCTCTCTCATTCTTCTTTGTTCTATCGGCTTGTTCCTATTTTTTTCGTGCTCTTGCTCCAAACCCACAGCCAGGGACGTTGCGATCCAGAAGGCGAAGGCGTGGTACGATGTGAAGGTTGATTCTTTCCGCAAAGAAAATGATTCGCTCCGGACAACCGATAGCCTGCAGACCCACATCGTCTTTCTTGGTGATTCTTTTACGGAGCGCCTCGATCTCCGCAAAGCATTTCCTGGCATGTCGGTTCTCAATCGCGGCATCACGTCCGATCACATCGTCTGGGATGATACGCGCGGGGTCATCTACCGGCTAGCACCGGAACTGCTGGCAGCGCATCCCTCGCATATCGTTCTGCTGATAGGAGTGAACGATCTTGGCGATGATAATTCTCCGGAAAGGATTGCGTTTCTCATCGGCATGTATCGGCAAACTCTCAATTCATTGCGGGCGACATATCCCGCTATGAAGATCTGCGTGTGTACGCTGGTACCGGCCGGCGGTAAATACGCACGGCTGAATGAATCTATCCGGGCATTCAATGCCAAATTAAAGAGTCTGGCCGAAACCCTCGGCATAACGCTGCTCGATTTGTATCCTCTATACAGCGACAGTACGGGGGCATTGCGGCGTGAACTAACGACAGACGGTTTGCACATCATTCCGGCAGCCTACGACCCATGGATTGAACAGGTTCGGCGATTTCTGGCGGGATCAAGATAGAATTTCTGAGAGAATTACTATGGCCCGTTTCAAAATGTATCTGGAATACGAAGGAACCCGCTTCAGCGGCTGGCAAGTGCAGAAAAATGCGCGGACCGTTCAGGGCGAGCTGATGACCGCATTCCGAACGGTTTTCGATACGAATCAATTTGAATTCATGGGATCGGGACGGACCGATGCCGGCGTCCACGCCATCGAACAAGTGGCGCATCTTGATGTGCAGACAATGCTGGGACCGGAGATCATCCGGATGAAAGTGAACGATGAATTGCCGGCGGATATCAATGTCATCGAAGTTGAAAAAGCCGCAAAAAATTTTCACGCCCGGCATGATGCTGTTGCCCGCAGTTATCTCTATCAGATATCCCGGCGCCGTACAGCATTCGGCAAAAGATATGTCTGGTGGATTAAAGACAAATTGGATCTTCATGTGATGAAAGAGGCCGCGGACCTTTTTTCAGGGATGCATGATTTTCGGTCATTCACCGCAGATGATCCTGAAGAGAAATCGACGAAAGTAATGATGGAGGCGATTGAAGTTGCCGCGCGCGGTGATTTGATTCTCATCCGTTTTTGCGGATCTCATTTTATCTGGAAGATGATCCGTCAGATGGTCGGAGTGATGGCGGAGGTCGGCAGAAAGAAAATGACGCTGGAGACGGTGAAAAAATATCTTGTGCAGCATTCCGGAGAGCCGGCGAAGTTCACAGCACCGCCGTCTGGCCTTTTTTTAGAGCGTATCTATTACAGCAAGGAGAGGGAAAAAGAAATTGAGCCGATGATGCCAATTTCGAATGCCTGGCGTGTATAATACTCTGAAGGGGAGAAGCAGAGTAAAACAATGGAAGTGGATGTGGATATCGATTCTCAATTGCAATTCCTGTGGAAGAGGATGATGAGCATTGCAATGTACCGGGGCATCAACTGTGCAGATGCTGAAGACGTTGTGAGCGAAACTTTCCGCAGTGCTCTGGAAACGTACGAAAGTGCGAAAGGGGACTTTGCAAAGTACTGCAGCGCAATCCTGCATAATCGAATCATTAACTATTGGCGAGACCGGCGGGCTCATGATTCGTTGGAGCCTGAAACTATCGATGCTGCGGCCCTCACTCCACATGAGCTATTGGAAATCGATGAGCGGATTGCGATAATGGATGCCATGGTGCATGTGCTTCAGGAAGAACTGAGCGAGAAAGAACGGGAGTTCCTGCGTATCTATGCAGAAGCCCTCGATCGATTGGGAAAAAGGGCTGTCTCGGAGGCTGCCCGAATGGCCGATCTGACAGTAACCGAGGGTCACAATGTCTTTCGGAAAATCAAACGGCGGGCGAAGATTATCTATCCCCTCTCGAGTGAGGAGCGACTGTTGCTGGCCGGAGAACCGGCGATCTCCTATACGTTCGGAGTAGTGCTGGAGATAGAGATGGGATTTGGCAGATTTAAGTGTGGTCTCTCTGTGCAGGAGAAAATGCTGTATGATACCTACAAATAATTGAAAGGGTTTAGTAGGTATATGTGGAGAGAGCGGCTGATTTGATCCTTACAGTGCTGAGAATTATGAGAAAGGGAATTTCAATACCTTAGTTGGCAAATAAATAAAAGCTTCACTATATTAGGTCGGCCAAGATAAAAAGATAGAAAGTACCTATGCGCTTAAGAGGCAACCGTGGACTACGGTTCCTCCTGCAGCACGCGTGTAGGTACATCTTTTTATCTTGGCCGATAAAAGGGTTGCCGAAACGATGCTGCAGGAGCTTTTGTTTTGTCAAGAGGCTCCTCGATTCGGGAACTTTTACATTTGCCGCGAGGGGATCTAATGGATAAAATAGAATACACATTTCGGGATGTCGATCACGCAGTCCTGAAAATTTTTCAATTCTTGCAAGAAAAGCGCCAAACAGATGAAGGACTATCAGAAGACGGAAAAAAGGTCTTCCAGATTTTAGAAGGTTTCCTTTCTTCGGATGGAAGCGAGGTTCACGATGCTGGCCTTTGCATGCAGAACCGTGCCCAATCATTCCCGTTCGAGTTTGCCTTGAAGGAGGATTTGATCACTCCTGAAAAGCTGTTTCCCCCCAAGACTGTTGAAAACGGAGGAAAACTGGAATAGACGCTTCATTATCCATAATCAGGTTCTCGCAACAAAACTCGACTGCCAGATGCTCCTGTGGCAATGACTCACCAAGGCATCTGATTGTACTGATTTTGCCATAAAATCGACATTTCTTGATTGGTTTTCTCCAATTATCCTCAAGTCCATTTCCCTGATTTTAGCTGGAACTTTTTAATAATTTTCGCGTTGCAATTCAATGAATTTTTAGTTACAATATGACCAGGCAGTCATTGTGTGACTTAATGGTGCTATCGCAGAATTTAAGGTCATTTTATGGAAAATCAGGAAAATTCGGCTACAATCCCTCGCAAGGAACGCGAAAAACTGGCGCGTCAGAGGGATATTCTAAATGCTGCTCGGGACCTTTTCGTAGAAAAAGGATATTCGGATACGACGCTGGAGGAGATCGCCAGACGGGCTGAGTTCGGCAAGGGAACGATTTACAACTATTTTAATAACAAAGAAGAACTCTTCTTTGCCATCATGGATGAGATGATCGACCAGTTGCTGAAGCACGTGCAGTCGACTATCCTTGATTCCGGTGCGCCGGATGCCCGGACGGCGCTCACCGCCTATGCAAAAGGATTACTGACGCTCGCCAAGGAGAACTGGGAATTTACGAGGATGCTCATCAAGGAGCTTCATAAGGCAAAGCTGGATGAGCATCAGGCCTTGATGGCGGTGAGAATCGAGCGGATCAGAAAAGTGTGGGAAATAATTGCCCAACCCATTCAACGGGACATCGACGTCGGGAAACTGCGGCCGGTGAATGCACTCGAAGTTGCCCGCATATTTGATGGGATGTTGAAATTCTCTTGCGGAAGCAGAATCTATGAGGATGAGACTTTGAATGAAGAGGGCATCTGCAGTGCAATCGATCTCATTATCTCTCTCGTGTTCGACGGGATAACAAAACATAACGAACAAGGATGATACATATGAAAGGATTCATAACATATATTCTGCCGGGGCTGCTGCTTCTGGTCTCGCCGATGCTGGCAGGCGAAGAAGGATCCCAAAATGCCGCACCGATGGTTCTGACACTCGAAAAGGCAATTGAGGTCGCTCTCGGTCAAAACAAAGATGTGCTCATCGCTGATCAGGATCGATTGAAATCCGATGCGCAAATAGGCGAAGCATGGTCCGGTGCTTTGCCTCAAGTTTCATTTGGCGGCGGCTACACGCGCAATATAAAAAAACCAGTGATGTTTATACCGCCAAATACGCCCCTTTTGAATCCGACAAATTCTACGCAATCAATTGTGATTTCATCGGACAACTCCTACCAGGCGGGAATTCAATTGGCGCAGCCTCTCTTCAGCCGAAAGGTCGGTGTTGCCCTGGAAATTGCAAAGACCTACGATCAGTTTACGCAGGAAGGATACCGCGCGACGCAGCAAAGTGTTGTCTTGAATGTGAAGAAGGCGTTCTACGGAGTACTCCTTCTGCAGCAACTGGTGGAGGCCAACCGACAGGCGTTGGATGTGGTGCGCGCGAATTATGAAAATGTCAAAGCACTCTATAACAATGGAAACGCTGCAGAATTTGATCTGCTCCGTGCAGAAGTGCAGCTTGCGAACACCGAGCCGACGTTGATTTCGGCGGAGAATAATTTTGTGCTTGCCAAAAACGGATTGAAATCTCTTCTCTCAATCCCGCTGGAACAGGAAGTCGACGTCCAGGGTAATTTTGTTTTTGAACCCATGGATCCCGCTGTTCTGAACGAATCGGCGCGCACTGCCGTGAATCAGAATCCCCTCCTGAGCCAATTGTCGTTGCAGGAGTCGATGCTCGAGAAGAACATCAGCATCGAGCGCGCGAACTACTATCCCACTGTTGCACTGACGGGTGCCTATATGTGGCAAACGCAGGACAATACATTTCAATTCAGCAACTACAATTGGGCGAAAATACTGACGGTCGGCTTATCTGTGTCGTATTCGATCTTTGACGGTTTCCGCACCGGTGAGCGGATACAGGAGGCGGTGACGGATAAAGAAAAAGTTCGTTATACACGTTTGAAAGCGGAAGAGGGATTGCGCATCCAAGTCCAATCTGAAGAACTGAAAATGGCGGAAGCACAGCGGCGCATCGAAGGGCAGGAAAAAAATGTGGGGCAGGCAAAAAAGGCGGTCCACATTGCGCAGACGCGCTTCAAAAGCGGTGTCGGCACCCAATTGGAGTTGATGGACGCACAGGTGGCTATGACGCGAACACAAACCAACTATGCGCAGGCGATTTACGATTATCTTGTTGCAAAAGCTGAATGGCAATATGCCATGGGAGCTGCAAAATGAAAAAGGCAAAAGGCAAAAGGCAAAATGGTCTTACTATATACAGGGAAACGAGAGGAGTTCAAATTACCATGAAAAGGATCACAATGACATACCGGAGTTTGATTTTATCGGCAGCTCTGTGCATGCTGATTGCCGCCGGCTGCGGTTCGGGAAAGAAAGAAGATGCGGCAGCATCACGCATCGTCGGAGCAATTCCCGTGCAGACAGCGCCTGTGGTTCGTGCCAATCTGGCCGTGACCAAGGTCTTCTCCGCTTCGCTGGAAGGCGAGGAGCAGGCGAATATCGTGGCAAAGATCTCGGAGCGCATCACCGACATCAACGTTCATGTCGGCGAAACTGTCGCTGCGGGAAAGACCATTATCGCGCTGGACAAGAGCGGAGCTACGTCTCAGTATTTTCAAGCGGAGGCCGGCTACAAGAATGCAGAAAAGACGCTGGAACGAATGAAATCCCTCTATGCGGAAGGCGCAATATCGCTCCAACAGCTGGATGGGACACAAACGGCGTATGATGTTGCAAAGGCAAATTTTGACGCGGCCCGCAGCTCCGTTGAATTAACCACTCCGATTGCCGGCGTCATGACGGCGTTGAATGTGAACGTCGGCGATCTTGCGACGCCGGGTGCTGTGCTTGCCACAATTGCTAACGTGAACCGGATGAAGGCGATTTTCAGTATCAATGAGGCGGATGCATCGGATATCCGCATTGGCCAGAAAGTCTTTGTGTACACTGAGACAAAAAGCGATACCAAGGTGGAAGGAAAAGTTGTGCAGGTGTCACGCTCGGCGGATATCCGCTCACGCACGTTTGAAATCAAAGTGCTTCTCTCCAATTCCAAAGACGGATGGTTCAAGCCGGGGATGTATTGTAAAGTGGCGGTGCAACTCACTCCGCGCGTGAATGTAGTTGCCGTTCCGAACGGATCGATCGTCAGTGACGGCGTGAACACCTATCTGTATATTGTGCGGGACAAGCGCGCCCTGCGCCGTGTCATCAACACCGGCGTGACCGATGGCGAATTCACGGAAATTGTCAGCGGCATTACGGACGGGGATCAGGTGATTACTGTCGGTGCAACGGATGTCAAAGACAGCAGCGATGTCGTCACTGCCGGTCAGAAATAATTGAGATGACCTAACAGGAGAATGAAGGAGAGTCTACTACTATGAAATTAGCCGATGTATCAATCGAACGGCCCGTGTTCGCCACGATGATGATCCTGGCGCTTATCGTGCTCGGACTGTTCTCCTATACGAAGCTGAATATCGATCTTTTTCCCGATATCGACTTCCCGTACGTGACGGTCACGACGGTGCTCCCCGGCGCCGGGCCGCAGCAGATGGAAACCGACGTCACCAAGAAAGTGGAAGATGCAGTAAACACCATTGGCGGTATCGATCATATTACGTCGATATCCCAGGAAGGTGCCTCGATTGTCGTCATTCAGTTTAAGCTGGAAGTGGATGGAAAGCAGGCGGCGCAGGAAGTGCGCGAAAAAATCTCTGCTGCCCGGGCCAATCTGCCGACCGACATTAAAGATCCTGTTATCCAGCGAATCGATCCCGCCAGTCAGCCGATTTTTGTGTTGACGGTCTCCGGCAATAGAACGGACAAAGAGATCACGACCTATACAAAAAATGTAATCAAGAAGCGATTAGAAAATGTTCCGGGTGTCGGTGAGGTGGATCTTGTCGGCGGTGCCGAGCGTGAAATTCAAATCGAAGTGGATGCTTCCCGGTTGCAGGCGTACAACCTTTCCATCCAAGATGTGATCCAGAGTGTTGGTGCGGCCAATCTTGAAATCCCGGCGGGCAATCTAATCAAAGGACGGCAGCAATTGCTCGTGCGGACAATGGGCAAATATACCGACGTGTCCGACTTCAACAATGTGATCGTCGCAACACCCGGAGGAAAGAATGTACACCTTTCCGACGTCGCGCGCGTGACGGACGGTGTCGTGGAGCAGACGAGCATGGCCCGTGTGAACGGGCAACCGGCTGTCGGTTTGAATATCATGAAGCAGTCCGGCGGCAATACCGTGCGCGTGGCCGATGCCATCAACAAGCAATTGGAACGCATCAAGAAAGAACTGCCGGCGGATGTGCGGATAACGGTGGCGAAGGATAACAGTACATTCATCAGAGACGCTGTCAATGATGTGCTGTTCGATATTTTCTATGGCGGTCTGCTCGCGATCATTGTTGTATATCTCTTTCTCGCCAATCTGCGCCCGACAATCATTAGCGCGATTGCACTTCCGACGTCAATTATCGCCAGCTTTATCATCATGTACGCGCTGAACTTTACGCTGAATATGATGTCGCTGCTCGCGCTGTCGCTTGCGGTCGGGTTATTGATCGACGATGCCATCGTGGTGATCGAAAATATTTACCGCCATATGCAAAAGGGCGAAACGCCGATGGAAGCTGCCAGGGCGGCTACGAGCGAAATCGGCCTTGCGGTCATGGCGACGACCTTCACGATTGTTGCGGTGTTCATTCCCGTCGCATTCGTGCCGGGTATTGTCGGACGATTCTTCTATCAGTTCGGCATCACGGTATCCGTGTCGGTCATGGTGTCGCTATTTGTTGCATTCACGCTCACACCGATGCTTGCATCCCGATTTCTTCACGAAGAAGATGAAGAATTGAAGCCGCAAGGGAATATCCTTCGTAAAGGGCTCTATTATTTCAATCATTCATTTGAATTGCTGAGTCATTGGTATCAGGGAGCGAGCCGCTGGGCTTTGAAGCATCGCGGAACAGTGCTGCTCATCTCAATCGCGATTTTCTTTTCAAGTTTTTATCTCATGCGATTCCTCGGCTCATCTTTTTTCCCGTCGTCGGATCAGGGCGAGTTTCTGATCACGGTGCAGTCAGCACCGGGCAGTTCTCTGGAACAGACACGGATGATTTGTGCGCAGTTGGATTCGGCTGCGCGTACGAAGCCGGAAGTAGTGACAACACTTGTGACGATCGGTGCCGGCAACGATCCTGTGACCAAAGGATCGGTGCTTGTTAAACTTGTAAAGAAAAATCAGCGAAAAAAGGGGATCGAGCAGTTAGAAGACGAGATGCGCGCGGAACTCGGCAACATTGCAGGTGCCAAGCTCGGATTCCAATTGCAGGGCGGCATTGGAGGTTCGCAGAAACCGGTGATCATGTCCGTACGCGGGGACGATCTCGTGACGTTGGAAAAAATCGCTGCATCTGTGGAGAAGGTTGTGCGCAGCACGCCGGGCGCGGTTGATGTGGACAACTCTCTTGAAATTACCAAGCCCGAAGTGCGTATCGCGATTGACCGTGAAAAAGCTTCCGACCTTGGCGTGAATGTCGGCTTAATTGCCACCACCGCCCGTGCGATGGTCGATGGCTATGTTGCAACACAGTTCCAGGTGGAAGATGAGCAATTTGACGTCCGCGTGCGGCTGCGCAAAGAAGATCGATCCTCGATCGACAATATCCGCGACATGACGGTGAAGAGCAGCAAAGACGTCGGAAATCAGCAGAAAGTACTGGTGCCGATCAGTTCTGTAGCCGACATCCGTCAGGGCTCGGGCCCGTCAAAGATCAATCGTTTTGACCGTCAGCGCGAAATACGCATCGACGCAAACCTATCGGGACGATTGTTGGGTGATGTACTGGCCGACATCCAGAAGCAGACAAAGACAATGGAACTGCCGGCCGGTTATAGTGTCAGCGTGACGGGGCAGGGAGAAATGCAGGCGGAATCATTCGGCAATATTCTTCTCTCGTTGATGCTGGCAATCGTGTTCGTGTATATTGTGCTGGCGGCGCAGTTTGAGAGCTTCAGTTTACCGTTTGCCATCATGCTTGCGCTGCCGATGTCGCTCATTGGTGCGGTGCTCGGCTTGATTGCTTTCAACAGTTCCATCTCCGTCATGTCCATGATCGGTATCATCATGTTGATGGGACTGGTCACGAAAAACGGCATTCTACTGGTTGACTATGCAAACGTTCTGCGCGACCGCGGCATGGAACGCAATGCCGCCCTTGTAGAAGCTGGTGCGACTCGTCTGCGGCCGATTTTGATGACGACCTTTGCAATGATCTTCGGTATGGTGCCGGTAGCATTTGCGCTTGGTGAAGGAAGCGAAATGCGCGCACCGATGGGACAGGCGGTGATCGGCGGTTTGGTTACATCCACGCTGCTAACGCTGTTCATTGTGCCTGCAGTATACACATTGCTGGATGACATGTCCGGCTTCTTCAAACGTCTGGGTAAGAAAAAACAGAAAGGAGCAGAGGCATGAAAGCCATATTTCTGGTTCACAATGAAGTCTATGCACCGCGCATCATGGAGATATTGAAAACTCTGGCGATCGATTATTACACAATCTGGGAACATGTCAAAGGAAAAGGACATGGAACAGAAGCGCATCTCGGTACACGCAGTTTTCCCAATATGAATGAAGTTCTGATGATTGGGATACAGGAAGACACGACACTTGAGCGCCTGACGGATGAGATCGTGCAATTCAATGCAAAGATCACCCGTCCGGATGATCAGATCAGGCTGTTTCAGATTCCGTTGGAGAAATTGATTTAGAAAAAACGTGTGAAATGAAAACAGGCCCGGTGCAATTGCATCGGGCTTTTCTATATGGATAACTCCTTTCCCTTTGTGTCCACGGGCATTCGCGCCTACTTCTGCATTTTCTTTTTTCCCCGACCTTTGTTTTCAAATTGCATTTGCACACGTCTTTTCGTAACATCTAATGCACTTGCGCCCTTTGACTCTCCATCGCGCTTGGTGCTTCGTGTTTCTCTCACACTAAAGGGCAAGAATATGAAAAAAAATCTGATACAGTTGGTTTTCAGCGCTTTTGTTCTTCTTCTCTTTGCCTCTTGTTCGGCGCCATACAAATCCGATTCTTCAGGTTTGAAGCTGCTTGACAAGCCGCATGCAGACAGGGAATTTCGCGGGGTTTGGGTTGCAACAGTTTCAAATATCGATTGGCCGAGCAAACCGGGCCTGTCTGTCGAAGATCAGCAGAAAGAGGCTCGCGTCATTCTGGATTCGGTTGTCGCGTTGCACATGAACGCTGTGGTCTTTCAGGTGCGTCCGCATTGCGATGCAATGTACGCGAGTCAGTTGGAGCCCTGGTCATCCTATTTGACTGGAACGCAGGGAAAGGCGCCGGAACCTTTCTACGATCCGCTGCAGTTCTGGGTGGAAGAGGCGCACAACCGCGGCCTGGAGTTGCATGCGTGGTTCAATCCGTATCGTGCGCTCCTCCCGCGGAGCGGGGAAGCATCGGAACAATCGCTGGTTAAACGCCGTCCGGATCTTGCAAAAAAATTGCGTGATGGCACTTACTGGCTCGATCCCAGCAAGCAGGATGTGCAGGACCATTCCTACGCCGTTGTGATGGACGTCGTGAAACGGTACGACGTGGACGGTATTCATTTCGATGATTACTTCTATCCGTACGGCGACGGTTCGTTTCCGGATTCTGATTCCTGGGATGCATACAAGAAAAATGGTGGATCGCTCACGCGCGAGGATTGGAGACGCGACGCCGTCAGCACATTCATTCACCGCGTGTATGAAGGAATCAAGAAAGAGAAAAAATATGTGAAGTTCGGTCTGAGTCCATTCGGTATCTGGCGTCCGGGCTATCCGGCATCGATTTCCGGGTTCGATCAATACAATGGATTGTATGCCGATGCCAAACTCTGGTTGAACAATGGCTGGGTCGACTACTGGACTCCTCAATTATACTGGCCGGTCAATCAAATTCCCCAAAGTTTTCCGGTGCTGCTCGGATGGTGGGCGCGCGAGAATACACAGGGGCGCAATCTCTGGCCGGGCATGATCGTTGGCCGCTCTTCAAATGAAAAAGGGACTGATGAAATCATCAATCAGATAATGATTGAACGCGGTTTTGTGCCGGAAAATCCCGGCCACGTGTTTTTCAGCATGAAGGCTTTTTTGCGGGATAGCAGTGTGCTGAGTGCCGGACTCATAAACGGGCCGTACAAGCGCGAAGCAATCGTGCCTCCGTCCCCGTGGCTGGACAATGTGCCGCCTACAGCGCCGGGCCTGCAAACTGAAGTCGGAAAGGACACGATCAAAATCATCTGGTCGCACGATAATCGTTCCGATGTGTTTCGGTATGTTGTCTATTACAATTATGGGAAGGCGTGGGAATACACGGTGCGCAATCGCAATGACAACACAGCCGTTATTCCGCTTACACGCATTGTGAAAGAAGTGCCGAGGGCCAGACAGCGGGATGCGGTGGTAAAAGAGACCACGGAAAATCTCTCCCGAATAGCAGTCACGGCAGTAGATCGCGTCGGGAACGAAAGTGAACCGGTTTTCTACACGATCGGCGGACAGTTATCGGACGGTTCGAAGTAAAAGATCGTCAAAGCAGGAAGAAAGGGCAGTTGATCAAGGTCAATTGCCCTTTTTTGTTTTTAGACGCACAGATTAATTCGCAGCGCCCTTTTCGTCAAAGGCAGCCCGCACCGGCACAAAAGTGCTGGATTCATCTGCCCTGCAGCGGATTCTTTTGACTGGGGGACGACGAACACAAGGACGCTGAGCACTTCGGCTTCGCTCAGTATGAACTCGCCGAAGCGTCTATATCACAATGCCGCCAAGTATCGATATTGCAACGATTTAACAATTCCCGGTTAAACTTAGGAACGCCCCGATTGTCCAATGTTCCGTATCGAACTCTACCAATTTCAGGAATGATTTTGAAAAAATATCTACTGATTGCAGGCCTTGTGCTTCCGTTGATGCAGGCAGCAGACGCACAAACCATCACCGGAAAAGTCTGTGACGCATCCAATAGATCTGTTTTGATCGGGGCGCACCTCACGCTGACCGTAAAATCAGATTCGACACGAAAACAATACGCCGGCACGAATGTGGATGGACTTTTTTCCTTCGAAAACATTATACGCGGTTCGTATCTGCTGAAGGCATCGTTTCTTGGCTATCAGGACTTTACAAAACCGGTGACGGTTACTGGAAGTGCCTATGATTGTGGTACAATTTATCTGACACAAAAGATCATTCAGATGAGTGATTATGTTGTGACTGGAGCTGTTCCGCTCGTGGATCAGGTGGGGGACACTGTCCAATTCAATTCGAAGGCATATAAACTCAATGCGGATGCCAGTGCTGAAGATCTCGTGACAAAACTTCCGGGTGTGACGGTGGAAAACAATACTGTCAAGTCACAGGGTGAAGAAATCAAGCAGGTGTTTGTGGACGGCAAGCGCTTCTTTGGTGATGATCCGACGATTGCACTACGCAATTTACCGGCCGAGGTGATTGATAAGATTCAGGTATATGATAAGCTGAGTGATCAGGCGGAACTGACGGGTTTTGACGACGGCCAAAGCACGAAGACGATGAATATCATCACGCGGCAGGACCGGAGGCAGGGGCAATTCGGCAGAGCGACTGCTGCGTATGGGCAGGAACAGCGCTATCAAGTCGGAGGTGCGCTCAATCTTTTTAATGCAGGCCAGCGTATTACTTTTATCGGACAGAGCAATAATATCAATCAACAGAATTTTGCACAACAGGATTTTCTTGGCGTTCTGGGCGGCGGCGGTTCCATGGGTGGTGGCGGCGGCGGGGGGCGTGGCGGCGGTGGTAGCTCTATGGGTGGCGGCGGGCGCGGGCAAATGTCCGTCAGGGCGACGTCTTCGGGTCCCGGTAGCAATTTCTTCACGCCACAGCAAAACGGTGTCACGGCAACACATGCAATCGGAGGGCAGTACACGGATGCATGGGCGAGCAATCTGAATGTGGAAGGAAGTTATTTTTTCAACCGCACAGAGAACCACCAGGAGAATCAGACAACGCGCCAGTACTTTGTGGTCAACGACACAAATGCGTACTACAATGAGAATGGCACGAGCGACCGCAATAACACGAATCACCGATTCAATCTCCGGATGGAGTATGCGGTCGATTCGACAAACATGATTATCTTTGCTCCACGGGTCAGTGTGCAGTTGAATAATTCCACCAGTAGTACGATTGGACAGAACGCCATTCTCCAGAATGTGATCCAGAATCAGTCTCTGCGGAACTCGGGCACTGACGTCACAGGATATACATCCTCCAATTCGCTGATCTACCGGCATAAATATGAATTGCCGGGACGCAGTATTTCATTCCAGATGAATGTGAATGCGAATGACCGGCAGAGCGACGGTTCTTCGCAATCATGGAACACATACCATCATCGCACAGCCACGGGAGATTCAATAACAGGCGATGACTTGGATCAGAAATTGAATTCAACTGTGAACGGGTATAGTGTGTCGGGCACGGCGACATATACAGAGCCGTTGAGTGTCAACACTCTTTTTCAGATAAATTATTCGCCATCGTACAGTGAACAGGCATCGGATAAGCGTTCCAACGATTACGACACGCTGACAAATGCGTACGATCATTTCAATCCGCTTTTCTCCAACACGCTGAAGACGTACTACACCACGAACAGCGGTGGAGTGGGACTGCAGTATCGGGACGGCGAGATCAATTCTCTCCTTGGAGTGAATTATCAACAGTCAGCTTTTACAGCAAATCGCACCTACCCGAATTCTCTCCGTACAGAAAAATCATTTGACAACGTCCTGCCGGCGGCGACACTCCACTGGCGGTTCGACAAGAGCCGGGGTCTCCAGTTCCTGTACCGTACATCAACCAATCCGCCGTCGGTCACGCAGTTGGAAAACTCTGTGGACAATACAAATCCACTGATGTTGAGCACCGGCAATCCGGATCTTAAACAGTACTACACACATTCGCTCACTGCGCGGTACAACAACACCAATGTGACATCGCTGCAGAGCATTTTCCTCCTTGTCTCAGGCACATACACGCTGGATTACATTGGCAATGCAACGTATTTTGCCACACGGGATTCCACACTGCCGGGCGGCGCCGTGTGGAATCAAGGTGCACAGTTGACGAAACCGATGAATCTGGGCGATCAACAGAGCATCCGCTTTATGGCGACGTACGGAACGCCGATTGACCTGATTTCCAGCAATATGTATTTGAATCTGGGTTACACGATCGGAGTAACTCCCTCGATTGTCAGCGGTCTCAGCAATACCATTTCAGCCAACACCATTTCGCCCGGCATTTCGCTGAACAGCAACATCAGCCAGGATTTCGACTGCATGCTTGGATACAATGCAAACTTTAACAAGGTGCGGAACACGACCCAGGCGAATTACGACTACTTCTCGCATACTGCAAGCGGAAAGTTGCAATGGATATTCTGGCAGGGATTTACTTTCAGGACTGACGTGAAGGAACAACTGAATTCCAACGGCGCGGCGAACATCAGGCAGGAATTTGTCCTTTGGAATCTCTCTATTGGGAAGAAACTGTTCAGCAATGACCGCGGCGAGATAATGCTGCAAGTCTTCGATGTGTTGAATCAAAACAAAAACGTGACTCAATCTGTTGAAGACACGTATGTCGAAGAAGTGCGGACAAATAATCTCAATCGCTATTTTTTGTTGACCTTCACTTACCGGCTTAGCGGTTTCCAGGAGCCGCCGCCTCGGCCGCCCGGCGGCGGGCGGTCAATGTTCTAACAGGGTGCCAAGGATGCGGGTTATGGTCTTCTGCCACTCAAAAGATTTGGCGATTTTTTTTCTTCTCGCATTGGAACACAGAGATTCAAAGAACGTCTAAGAATCTGATCGCAGGCGGCAATGGCGGAATAGGGGAACAATTATTCCTCTGTATCTGTTCTCTGTTGTAATTGTCGCGTGATATGAACGAGAGAACTCAGTTCGCCAGGGCACGAACGGATTTTTCTCTACGGCAGGTTTATTTATCCGGAGTAAGAGACTATGCGCCATCTGCTGTTGCCCTTCGCCATCCTTTTCTTCCTTTTCCTGGAGTCCTTTCCAGCCTTCTCCCAATCCCGCACATTGACCGGCAGAATCATTGATATAGACTCACGGGAGCGATTGCCGTACGCCTCTGTACTTGTCAAGGGAACAAAGAATGGAACGCAGGCGAATGTGGAAGGATTTTTCCTCCTTCACAATCTTCCCGACACGGCGTTTGTGCTCCAGATTGCATATCTGGGATACTCGACACTGGAGCAGACAATTGATCCAGCAGACGAAACCTCCGAGGTGATTTTTCGGTTGAAGCAGGCACCGATCAATCTGGAAGGTGTCACAGTGTCGGCATCGTCATCCACGATGATAAAGACGGAAACGGTTCCCAGCATGACCACTGTTTCACCGATCCAGATTCTTTCGCTGCCGAGCATAGGGCAAGCAGACATCTTCAGATCGCTGCAACTGCTCCCCGGTATCAGCGGAACGAATGACGGATCGTCCGGTTTGTACGTGCGGGGTGGGACTCCCGATCAAAATCTGATTCTTTTTGATGGAATGACTGTATATCACGTTGACCATTTTTTTGGATTCTTTAGTGCGTTTAATCCGGACGCTTTGAAGGATGTGCAAATATACAAAGGAGCATTCCCTGCGAAATTTGGCGGAAGGCTTTCGAGTGTGATTGATCTTGTCGGTAAATCCGGCAATACAGAAGAGACGCACGGAGAAGTCGGAGCGAGTTTGATGAGTGTAGATGGAAGCCTTCAGATGCCGCTCTGGGGTGCATCGTTGTTCGTCGCAGGGCGTCGGTCCTATAGCGATATTATCTCCGGCGGCATCTACGACAAGCTCTATAAATTCCTGACCGGTTCTGATGCACCGCAAGGGGCTGGAAGTACGCGTGGTGGACGCGGCTTCGGCCAGGGATATGCACAACAACAGACACCGACGTCGGCATTCTCGGATCTTAATGTGAAGCTTACCTATGCTCTCACTCCGCGATATCTGCTCTCGGCAAGTTACTACGGCAGTGCGGACGACTATGATTTAACGAGCCAAGGTTCTACCCAGAATATTGGAGGATTCGGCGGCGGTTTTCGGGTTCCCGGACAATCCAATAATACGCAGCAGGGGAATAACGGCGCGAGCGCAAAGCTCTTTGCACAATGGCGTGACGATTTTTATTCGACCTTTGTTGTTGCCTATGACGGATATAACAGCAGCTTCTCGGCAAATGACGAGTCGAGAAATCCTGCCATGCCTCAGATAGCTACGAGCGAAGATAACACCATCAAAGATGTAAGTGTGAGGATTGACAATAGCTGGAAACTTGCTCCCGAGCATGAGCTTGGTTTTGGGATAGATGTCTCGAACACAAAAGTTGATTACTCATTGACGGGACCGGTTCGTCTGAGCGGAATCGGAACGATCATCTCGATGAACCAGCAGGGGACGTTGAGCGCCGGTTATGTACAGGATGAATGGCATGCCACCGAACTGCTTACAGTGATCGGCGGACTGCGATTGAATCACGAAAGCCTGACACAAAGCTGGGAACTTGAACCGAGACTGTCTGCCCGCTATGCAATTACCGATGAATTCTCTTTGAAAAGCGCTTTCGGCATTCATCATCAATACGTCAATCGCATCGTGAATGAGAATGTTACTCAGGGAAGCCGCGATTTCTGGATTCTTGCAGACAAGTCGCTTCCCCTCAGCGGTGCAACACACTATGTGGCCGGTGGCACATGGGAAACAGATGACTACATCCTGGATGTGGAAGGTTTTTACAAAAATCTCGACCATATCGTTGAGTTCACGCAACGCTTCAGAAGACAGCCGCTCGATTTGTATGCATTTCTTAGCGGTGAAGGACGTGTGAAGGGAGTTGAAGTGCTGCTCCAGAAAAAAATCGGGCTTGTAAGCGGGTGGATCAGTTACACATTGAGTAAATCGGAGAAAAAGTACGCCGAGTATAACAACGGTAATTACTATCCTTCGGAAAATGATCAGACACATGAGGTGAAGCTGGTTGGCACGGTCACGCTCGGTGCCGGTTGGAAGGCGGCGGCAACCTGGATCTACGCGACGGGAAAACCGTACACGGCGCCGGTGAGTCAATACTCTATTGTGCTCCTGGACAGCACTTCATACAGTTATACTCATGTCAGCGGAAAGAATGCGTACCGACTTCCCGATTACATGCGGATCGACCTGAGCGTATCGAAGAAATTTATGTTCGATGCATCGTCATTGGAAGCCGGATGTTCACTCTTCAACATAACGAATCATACCAACATTTCTTATTATGAATATGATCTGCAGGCCCAGCCGGTGATTGTCACGCAAGTGACCGGTTTGGGATTCCTCCCGTCTGTTTATGTACGATACGAATTTTGAGGCGTGCCATGTATAAAATTATTTGGGTAGCAGCATTCCTGATGTTGATCGTTGCCGGATGCAAAGACAATCCCTCCATTCCCGAAGAGCGCCAATTGGTTCTTCAGGCATATCTTTACGCCGACCAACCGGTAACGGAAATAACCGTGATGGAAAGTCGGCCAGTCTCCAGCGGCGATGCGTCGAACGATCTGATCTCCGATGCTTCTGTTGTGCTTCAAAAAGGCAGTGTGAATTACACGTTGACACCTTCAACGACAGCGGGAAAATATTTCTATGCCGGCAATGATTTGCATGTTTCGTCGGGAGATCAATTCGCTATTGCGGTGGGTGCCAATGGCATGAGTGCTTCTGCATCTACCGTGGTGCCGGAGAAGCCGAGCGGTCTGGCCTCGAACCTGGCAACGATGACTTTTACGTATGATACGGCGACAACGCGTCTCGGTGACATTCGCATACGGGTGACGAGCACTGATTCCATGGTCGTTTCCTGGTCGAACGCGGATGAAAGGCCGCACTATGTTATGATTGAAAGCATCGATACCGCCAGGCAATTGCTCCGGCCTGATTCGCTTGCATTTGGAGAGCGTTCATTCCGGTTTGTTACCGAACCGACGACAACTTCATCCTATCGCGTGAATCAGTCTGCAATTCAATATACAGGAAGGCACAAAGTTGTTTTGTACAGAGTCAATCAGGAATATGTGAACCTCTATACATCACGACAGCAGGATTCGCGTAGTCTGAACGAGCCGCTGACGAATGTGCAAAACGGAATGGGAATTTTCACAGCGTTTGCGAGCGACAGTCTCTTCATCAATGTAATTCTGCAATAAACGCGCAAAGAGCAACTGGAGTAAAAACGAAAAGGACGGCCGACGCCGTCCTTTTTAATTTAGCGAGCTCAGTATTCCGGGGGGAGTGATTGCAGCTCTCGATACGTGAACACCGGACCATCTTTGCAGACATAGACCGGGCCAACAGTGCATCGACCGCATTTCCCGACGCCGCATTTCATTCTATTCTCGAGGGTTGTAAAAATCTGATCGGGAGTGAATCCGAATTTTTCCAGCACGGGGAAGGTGTATTTAATCATCACCGGCGGGCCGCAAACAATCGCAATCGTGTTGTCGGGGGACGGTGCCATTTTCTCAAGGACGCCGGGCACAAATCCGATCGATCCTTTCCAGTCGGGTGATTCTCCTCCGGGATCGACTGTTGTGACCAGTTTCATATCAGATCGCCTGCCCCATTCATCCAATTCATTTTTATAGACTAGATCGGCGACAGAGCGTGCGCCGTAGAGGACGGTGAGGTTTTTGAACTTGTCCCGAAGATCGAGCGCATTCCAGATCACGGAACGCAGCGGGGGCAGTGCAATGCCTCCGGCGACGAAGAGGAGATTCTTTCCAGCCCACGTATCTATCGGAAAAATATTCCCATACGGCCCACGGAAACCGATGGTGTCTCCTTCTTCCTTGCGCGATAGGGCGGTCGTCACGCGCCCGGCTTCACGGAATGTGCATTCGATATAACCATCGCGAGTGGGAGAAGAGGCGATACAGAATGTGGATTCTCCCTCGCCGAACACCGAATACTCGCCGAATTGTCCGGTCTTGAATGAGAATCTCGCGCGGTCGTCTTCATTTGCAAAAACGAGTCGAAAGGTCTTGACGCCTGGCGCTTCGTCCATTGCTTTTTCGATCCGCATCAGGTAGGGTTTGTATGTATTTTCCATTGTCTTCAAGTCCCTTTGTCCAGTATGCAGTTGAGATCTTAGGCAATTACTGGAACTCGTTCTACTATTGATATCATCTGTTCTTTCAAGTTCATGTCAGCCGGACAGGCGCGCGAGCAGCGGCCGCAGCCTACACAACCAAGAAAATGATTAGTCTCCGGCAGATAGGCGAATTTATGCATCACTCGTTGGCGCCAACGCTCTGTTTGAGTCGGACGCGGATTATGTCCGGAAGTATGAACGGTGAAAAGTGCAAATGCACACGAATCCCAACAGCGCAATCGATCGCCTGCATGTGCCGTTCCTTCGTCTTCAATCGTAAAGCAGGAGCAGGTGGGACAGACATATGCACATGCTCCGCAGCCAATACAACGCAATGACGCATCGTTCCAAATCGGATCGTTGAATGCAGTTGTGAGTTTCTTTGTGATATCTTCCGGAGTGAAAACTGCTTCCACCCTTGCCAGATATGAATCTTTAACCGCTGATGGTGCTTTTTCAAAGAGCGCTTTGTTGTCGCTGACGAGCGATTCTCCTTTTTCAGTCACTACTTCAACGAGATAGCGCCCATCTTTTATTGGAGTGAGCAAAAGATCGCTTCCTGTCGTGTCGCCGGGAGACGAGCCGCACGAAGTGCAGAAACAGTCGGCATCCGATTTCGCGCAGCTCATGCTGATGATCGTCAATGCTTTGCGCCGTTTCAGGATCATTGCATCGGTATGCCCATCTGCAAAGAACTCGACGAATCGGGAGAGTGCCGCCGCATCGCAGGGTCGGGAACCGAAGAGAATCATTTCGGGAATCTCTTTCTGGAGATGATCCGTCATTGTGACATCGTTGGCGGTCTGCTTGTATGAGATCAGAAGCTCCGCTTTGGGGAAGAGAAGCGACTTTGGAGATTCTGCGGTCTGAATATAGTCGAAGACAATAGCGCCGACATCTTCGGTTGGCCTGAAAAAGGTTTTTGCACCCACGCGATGTGGCGCATGCACCCGTTTGCCTGCAGAGATGGATGTGCGCAAGAATTCGAGCAGACGCTCATGTGTCAGTGTGTATGAAGGCGAATTCATCGGATGAATACCTCCTTGTCGTCCACCATGAAGGAGGAGAGTGCGGCCGGAGCATCGGATTTGATTCCGGCTTGATATTTAAACTCGCGTTCAACAATATTTGTGGCCTCGATGGTCAGAAGCGCAATCGGTATTCCCGCCGGACACGCAAGTGTGCAGGAACCGCATTGAATACACCGTCCGGCCAGATGCATCGCTCTATTGATATGCCATTCAAAATTGCCGAGTGCGTGCGGAGCAACGGAAACCCATTGCGGTTGATTGCTTTCCGTAATACAATTCGTGCAGTAGCAGAGCGGGCAGGCAGAGCGACAAGCATAGCATTTGAAGCAGCGGGATAATTCATTCTGCCAGAATACGAACCGTTCGGTTACCGACATCGCAGCGAGGTCCTCAATTTCCTTTGTCACATGAGGAGGAAAGAGAACCGCATGGCTAACGGCGAATGCATCAAGAGAGGCCGCATCAGCCAGTTCAGTCACCTGATCGTTCTCCACAACCAGCGTGATGGGAAATGACTTTGCAAATTGTTGTTCCGATGCCAGCTGCACAATTGTCCGCACGACAGCCGGCGATGCGATGACTGCCGCCGGCCCCATTTTCTTGATTTCGGTCTTTGTGAGATATACGGCGAGATTCTGTTTGCATCGCTGATCCCAGACGAATGCCGCCGCAGCATCAGCGGTGCGTGCAAAATGAGGGCGGACGCGTCCGTCACTTCCTTCTGCGTACCCGATGACAACTGCTGCGCGCTTCGACTCGAGAAGTTCAGCTGCTTTTTGTTGTAGTGATTGCATACTCTGTTCTTTTCTCTGTGCTCTTCCGAATGATGCCTGCGGCATCATTCGAGATCCTCTGGACTGTGTTCTCTGTGGCAATTTTTTAAAAATCTCTTTATAACTACGGACGCTTCGGCGAGTTTACATTGAGCGAAGCCGAAATGCTCGGCATCCTGTATTATGCCACGCCTTTTCGCGCCAGTTCCGGGTATGCTGCAAATGGCCCGAGTTCCCGGATTTCCGCTACCGTGGTATTCACGATTTGCGCCCACTTTGCACCTTCAGCGGCAGAAACCCACGAAAATTTTACGCGACGCATGTCGATGCCCATGTATTCCATCAATTGCCGAAAAACAATCCATCTCCGCCGGGCGTGAAAATTGCCCGAGGTATAGTGGCAATCATTCGGATGGCAGCCGGACACGATCACGCCGTCGGCACCCTGCGCGAACGATTTCAAAATTAAATTATAGTCAATGCGCCCGGTGCACGGAAAACGAACAATGCACACATTGGATGCATATTTGATCCGGCTGGTACCGGTCAAGTCTGCGCCGGCGTATGTACACCAGTTGCAGACGAATGCGACAATTTTTGGTTCGAATGGTTGTTCCATTTCAGGCAAAGAGCTCCATGACTTCAGCATACATTTGATCGTGAGTGAATCCCTGTAAATCGATGGATCGCGAACGGCAGAAAGCAACGCAGGTCCCGCATCCCTGACACAGCCCCGGATTGACATTGGCGACGGTCTTCAATACCGCTCCGTCGCGTCCTTTGATTTCTTCCGGGCCGATTGCGCCGTACGGGCAGGCGGTGAAGCAAAGGAAACATCCGACGCATGTTGAATAGACCGGCGGCGCAGTGCGGTTGACAACGGCAATCACCGGCTCGCGTGTCAGTTCGTCGCTTGAGAAGAGCCCAATCACTTTGCTGGCGGCAGCAGATGCTTGGCCGACAGATTCGGGAATATCTTTCGGTGCCTGGCAGGCGCCGGCGAGGAAAATTCCCGCTGTGTTCGTTTCCACCGGACGAAGTTTGGGATGGGCCTCGGAGAAGAACCGATGTCCGTCATAACTGACATGAAGCGCCTGCGCCAGTGCTTCTGCACCTTCATTGGCCACACTGGCGGTGGCGAGGACGACCATGTCCGCTTCAATCTCCACCGGCTGCGCACCGAGGAGTGTGTCTGCGCCTTTGACGATCAATTTTCCGTTACGCTCATAGACACGCGAAACACGGCCGCGAATATATTGGACATGATCTTCTTCGATGGCGCGCCGGACAAATTCATCGTATCCTTTTCCTGCTGCGCGAATATCCATATAAAAGACATACGCATCGGCATCGTGCACTTTGTGTTTATAGAGCATCGCATGTTTTGCCGTATACATGCAGCAAATCTTTGAGCAGTATTCGATTCCTTTCGCCGGATCGCGCGAACCGGCGCAGGCGATGAAGACAATCTTTTTGGGAGTTGTGCCGTCCGATGGACGCTTCACTTCGCCAAGCGTGGGGCCGGATGCTGAAAGAATACGCTCGAACTGCAAACCGGTGATAACATCCTTGTAAACGCCGTAACCATATTCGGGGAAGAACGATGTTTCTTTAATATTGAAACCCGTTGCAACCACGACCGAACCAACTTGCACATCAATGAATTCATCCTGTTGATCAAATCGGATGGCGTTTGCCGGACATTTCGATTCACAGAATTTGCATTTGCCTTTCAGGAAGTAGGTACATTTTGTGCGGTCAATGACCGGTTTGTTGGGAACTGCCTGCGGAAAGGGAACGTAGATGGCGCTGCGCATGCCGAGTCCGGTATTGAATTCACTCGGAATCTTTTTGATCGGACATGCCGTCGCGCATTCTCCGCAACCGGTACACAGTTTTTCATCAACGCTGCGTGCTTTTTTCCTGATGCGTGCGGTAAAATTGCCGATGAATCCTGCAAGACTCTCCACTTCGGAATAGGTGTAGAGTGTGATGTTCGGGTGCTGAGCGGCTTCCACCATGCGAGGCGTGAGAATACATTGCGAGCAATCGAGAGTCGGGAATGTTTCCGAGAGCTGCGACATATGCCCGCCAATGGACGGATCGCGCTCCACAAGGATTACCTTCTGTCGTGCATTGGCGATATCGAGCGCCGCCTGAATACCGGCAATGCCGCCGCCGATAACGAGCGCGGTTTTTGTGACCGGCACATTAATTGGATAGAGGGGCTTGTTCCGTTTTACTTTTTCAACCAGCATCGATACAATGTCGATAGCCTTTTCTGTCGTTCTCGCTTCCTTCGGATGTACCCAGGAGCATTGTTCGCGCAGATTTGCCATCTCGCAAAGAAAGGGATTTAATCCCGATTCGGCACAGACGCGACGGAAAGTGGGTTCGTGCATGCGGGGCGAACAAGCCGCCACCACAACGCCGGTCAGATTTTTCTCTTTGATTGCTTCACGAATGAGGCTTTGTCCCGGATCCGAGCACATGTATTTGTAGTCAACGCTGTGGGCGACGCCCGGAATAGTGGCGCAGGCTTTGGAAACCTGCTCGCAATCCACTGTTGAACTGATGTTCTCGCCGCAATGACAGATGAATACTCCAATACGTGACATGTTGCTTTATCCTTTCGCCTTTCCGCGTACGGCGACGTGTACGAAATGTCTTTGCAATCCAAGCTGCTCCGGATCCACTCCCAGCGCGATGCCGATTGCCTGTGTGATATAGAGGATCGGGATTGAAAATTCTTTTCCAGTTTTTTCTTCAATGGCTGCCCGGCGCATATCCAGATTGGAGTGGCACATCGGGCAGGCAACGATGATCGCTTCTGCGCCGCGTGCGACTGCATCCTCCAGAATTCTGCCGCATAGTTCGCCGACCATGTCGGTGCGAGTGATCGAAAGTGCGGCTCCGCAGCATTCAGTCTTCATTCCCCATGCCAGCGGTGTGGCGCCGATTTTCTTCATCAGATCGTCCATCGCGGTCGGATCTTCATACCGCGATTCGTGTGTGATCGACGGCGGACGTACGAGGAGGCATCCGTAGTAACACGCCACTTTGTGGGAAAATGTATTAGGTAGTTTTGATGTCACTGCCGGGGTAAGAGCTTGTGTCAGTACATCAAGAATATTTCGAACCGCAGTGGCACCGGTGTAGGGAAGCGTGAACGATGCGGCAACTTCTTTTCGAAGAACCGTGTCTTTCGCCAGAGCGTCTTTCGCAGAAATCAATCTGCTGTAGCAGGCCGCACAGGGGACGAGAAGTTCTTCGAGATGCTGATGCTCGGCTTGTGCGAGAATGCGTGCCGGCAATGCTGTCGCGAGGGTATGATTGAGAGCATGGGCGGAACTGGCGCCGCAACAGCTCCATTCGTTTAATTCTTCGAGTTCAATGCCAAGCGCAGGTGCAATGGCGCGGAGCGATTCTGCATATTCGCGGGACGATCCTTCCAGAGAACAGCCGGGATAAAATCCGATTTTCATGAGTGATGACCCTCCTTCGACCGCGTGACATCAAAAATGCGCCTTGTGTCCTTCCTTCCTTTCACACGTTCCGGTAAGAGTGCCAGCTTGCCGCGCAAGAACATTGCGGGCGCTACAAGCACATCCTGTAGAAGATGCCATGTGCGCATTTTGTATTCGGCAATCAGTCCGATTTCCCACAAGCGTCCGAATCGTTCGATGGTATTCAGAAAAGAACGGTGGAATGCGAGAATATCTTTTGCCTGGGGATGCACTTTCTTTTGTCGCACCGACTCGGAGCGCAGGGCATCCATGACTGCGGGAAGATCGACTTCCATGGGGCAGCGCGCGACACAGGTCTGGCAGGAAAGGCAGAGCCAAATGGTGTAACTGGAAAGCACGGCGGCATCGGATGCCGGAACTTCACGCTGCAAATGGCGGAGGATCACGCTGGGCGTAAGATCCATCTCTGTTGCGGCCGGGCATCCGGCGGAACATTTGCCGCATTGATAGCAGCGGGAAACTGAAACTGACGTCCTGTCCAGAACAAACGATGCCAGCGTGTTGGTGGAGTTATGATGTTGGAGTGTCGACATATGCGCTCTCGACAAAAATGAATATCACTGCTGCAGGGAGCAGAAGAGCGCCTGGGGTTGGAAATGCTGCTATATTCTTTGCTGCCGTTCCGATCGGAACCTCGCAGCGTATAATCGAAGGGACTTCCTCTTCCATCTGTTGCGGCTCACATCTTCCGCAGAAACAGATTCACAAAATCCATCTTCGTCACTACAACACTGAAGAATGATATTTCACAGTAGGCCGGGACCACGACAAAAAACCGTCCCGCAATCCAATCAACATGGTATCTTCAGAATGCAAAGAACATTGGCAGAAAGCAAAGTTCAGTTGAACCGCAGAAGATCCGGCAGCAAAACTACTTGCACGTAAAAATTTTCGACAAGTACGAATGATTAAGCATTGTGAAAAATACTGCGGGAATTTTCCAAACGGCAAATTTCATATTCAGGCGCTATCCTGTTCCAATTGCTGCACTTAAGATACAATCTTTTTCGAAGAAAAGCACAAGGAGAATTCTTTTGGCTGACGCAACTATGTTATTTCTGAACAAAGGAGGGCATGTATTCATACGCATGCAACGTGGAGGTCCGGCAAAATAGTCAAGGATGATTCGATGACCTTGTATTCACCCGCATCCGAATGCACACGCTTCCCGATATGGCACCGTTTGTACCGTGCAATCGTGTTACAAGCGAAGGCACGCAATTGAAATTCGGATTAAAATACTCTATTTTGCAGACTGTATATGCAAACCAATCATCCAGCGATGGAGCGATGGGATAAGAAGATAAGCGGACAACTCTTCGCCAGCTTTTGTCTGCTCGTTGTCCTGCAAACAATTGCTGCCGCCTCGACCATCAAGGGCACAGTGAAGAACAACATTGCCTTAAGATCACAGATGGCGCGTTGCACTTAAAAATGACAACATAAATGAAGAAAACTCTTACGAATTCCGCTATTCTATGAAAAAATTACTTCTTCTTCCTTTGTTGCTCTTCTCCTGTCTCTGCGCCCATGCCCTTGCCGGAACGACGCCCAAATTCGGCGGTGTCCGTGCATCGCGCGTCATGAACAGCTATCCGAATGGACAGTTCCCTCAGCCTTCCTATTGGGTGCAGGCGGCACGCTGGATGGCCGGAAAGTCTTCAGGAGCGGGACCAGCCGCCATCTGGATTGTCAGCCTGGCCGGCGATAATGGGGAAAGCTACATGAGTTTCCCTTCAGAGGGCAAGTCGTATCCCTACGTCATTTTTGCATCCACGGACTATAATGAAGCGCCGTTGACTGCGTTCGACAGCACCGGCGTGCGCATCTGGCTTCAAGTAGAATCGGGGTCGGCCAATGTCGACTCGCTCATTGAATTGGTAATGGCCCGGTATAAGCGCCATCATTGTGTTGTGGGATTCGGCATTGATGTGGAGTGGCTGGATTGGAAAACAAATTCCGGCGGAAGAAAACTGACTGACTCGCTGGAATTGAAACGGTGGGAAGAACATATCCGGAAGTTTGATACCACGTACACCATGTTTGTGAAGCATTATGGGACATCCTGGATGCCCGCCAAATATCGGGGTCGTCTGCTTTTTGTAGATGACAGCCAGGGGTTTCCATCATTTTCGTCAATGCTGACTGAATTCAAGAAATGGGGCACAACGTTTTCACCCAGCGATGTTGCATTTCAATTTGGATATCCGGTTGATTCCACTTGGTGGAAGACGTACTCCGATCCGGCGGGATACATCAGCAATCAATTGTTCTCGCAGATTCCGAATGCTGTCGGCATGGTGTGGGTTGACTTTACGCTGACGAAAGTATTTCCAATTACGTCCGCATCGCAGTGGAAGCCAAAAGAACTGCCGGAAATATTTTCAGCCTCTCCCGCCTATCCCAATCCGTTCAATCCGTCGACAACGATTCGATTCACAGTTGCGGCGGAATCTCGCATTGTTGTGACAATCTTCGATGCCGCAGGAAAAGTTGTCGAGATAATCGCAAACGAAACACTGCCGCCGGGAATCTATCAGACCCGATGGAATGCTGCGGGAGTAGCTTCCGGGACGTATTACTGTGCGGTGCGTTCAGGGAGCAGTATCAAGGTTCAGAAAATTATTTTGTTGAAATAATATGACGCCATCATACGCCAACCGTGGTTCTGCCCTGCTCGCCAACCCAAGTCGTGCCATGATCGGTCATCTCGGCTGCGCTCGATGACCGAGTAGCTAGGTCGCCGAGCGGAGCCGAGGCGTGTGTCCGCTTGAAAATCCTGTCGCAATTGCGTACACTAACAAAGGAATGGTTGAAAATTGCTCCCCACCTCTGACGAAGGCATCACATTGAATCATCTCACGTCTGTTGCAATTCTGGCAGCCGTTATCTTGTGCGCTCCGGCCGCCGCCCAAACTACTGCTGTGTACATCCGTGCCAATCAGATCGGCTATCTTCCCGACGATGTTAAAATTGCGGTCGCTTTTTCTCATCGTTCTGTGGAACATGAATCGTTTGAGGTGATCGACGTCTCGACCGGGAAGACCGTCTTCGGTCCGGTGGCAATGCCGGCCAACTACGGAGCCTACGCGAATTTTGAATTCAATTACAAACTCGATTTCAGCGCGCTGAAAAAAGAAGGGCGCTACAAGCTCCGTCTCATCAAGTTGAAAAATGAATCTCTTCCTTTCTCTATCGGCCCGAACGTGTATAACAATCATCATGAGTCGCTTCTCTTTTTTATGCGCGAGCAGCGATGCGGCTATAATCCTTTTCTGGATGAAGTCTGCCACAAAAAAGATGGACGCACCGCGTATGGGCCGATGCCCGACAGCACATATGTGGATGTGAGCGGCGGATGGCATGATGCGGCCGATCAACTCCGATATTTGTTAACGTCGGGCAATGCCGTATGCAGAATGCTTTTTGCCTATGAAGAAAACAAAGGAAAATACCGGGACGATTATAATGCGCTCGGACAAAAGGGAGCGAACGGGATTCCCGACATACTGGATGAGGCCAAATGGGGACTCGACTGGATGTTGAAAATGCATCCGGCTGCCGATCAATTGTTTCATCAGGTGGCTGACGACCGCGATCATATCAAGGGAGGCTTGCCGCCGAACGATTCGTCCGACTACGGCTGGGGGTTGAACAGCTATCGTGTTGTATACTATGCGACGGGAAAACCGCAGGGACTTAAAAAGTATAAAAATACGTCGGACGGCCTTGCCAATATTGCGGGGCGGTATGCGGCCGCAATGGGAATGGCCTCGAGGATCTGGGCGAACGATCTGCACGATCCTGCGTTTGCGGCAGTATGTTTGCAGGCCGGTAAGGAAGTGTACGAGATGGGATTGAAGCAGCCCGGATGCCAGGAAGGTGTGCCGTGCATTTCGCCGTACCGCTATATGGAACGGACCTGGGCAGACGATATGGAATGGGGAGCCGCAGAATTGTATGCTGTGACTCACAATAAAAAATATCTGAAAGAGGGGGAAAGGTTTGCGAAGATGATCAATACGACGTCGTGGATGGGGAAGGATACTTCGGGACACTATGAAATGTTTCCCTTCATGAATCTCGGTCACTACGCCCTCTGGAAAGTTGCAGACAAAAAATTTCGAGACACGCTCGCCGGATATTACCGCGACGGCATTGAAAAAGTGTGGCAGAAAGCGTCGAAGAATGCATTCGAGATGGGCGTGCCCTTCATTTGGTGTTCGTTCAACCTGGTGGTCGACTTTACGACGCAATGCATTGTGTATAAAAAGATGACGAATGATAGATCGTATGATCACCTGGAGTTTGCATGCCGCGACTGGCTGCTGGGGAGAAATCCCTGGGGTATCAGCGCATTCGTCGGCATTCCCGCGGACGGCAATTATCCGCAGTATCCGCACAATACAGTCGCATGGACGACCGGCCGCCAAATTACCGGTGCACTGAACGATGGTCCGGTTTTCGGCAGCATATTCAAATACCTCTCCGGCGTATCGCTCTCTCGACCCGACAAGTATGCAGAGTTCCAATCCGATCTCGTCGTCTATCATGACGACAGGGCGGACTATTCCACGAATGAACCGATCATGGACGGCACGGCTGGAGCAACTTTTCTTATGGCCTGGTACTCGAACGATAAGATCACTGTGCCGGTGAAGAAATAAAATCGACGGAAGGACACTTCGCCGGCATTTCCCGGCGTGTGAATATGTTTTTCAACAAAGGATGTATCTACTCAGCGCGCCTGTCGAAGACCCTCCGGGCGGCTCACTTTTTTCAGTTAACTAACTGATGTTACGCAAAACGGAGTTTATTACTCTGAAGCTGTACGAAAAGTCATTTTTGTCATTTCGAAGGAGCAAAGCGACTGAGAAATCTGAACAAAAGAAAAGATTTCTCCCTGCGGTCGAAATGACAAAGACACTTTTTATACAATCTCCCATTGAAATATGAACCACGCGTAACATCAGTTAGGAGTTACAAAAGGACTTAACATTCCTATGGCCACCGAATCAAACGCTTCCGACCGCATCCTCTCGATCGATATCTTCCGCGGGCTGACAATACTCACGATGATATTCGTGAACGACGTAGCCGGCGTCGGGAACATCCCCGGCTGGATGAAACATTTCCCGCCGGAAGGCGATGGGATGACGTTCGTCGACCTCGTATTTCCCGCGTTTCTTTTCATCGTCGGCATGTCCATTCCGTTTGCAATCAATAAGCGGCGTCAAAAAGGAGACACAACGGCTGATCTATGGAAACACATTCTTATTCGCACGGCAGGATTGCTGACACTCGGCATCTTCATGGTGAACATACACGGCTTCAATGAAGCGCTCGTGGGAATGAGCCGCAATGTCTGGGAATTGCTGATGTTCATTTCAGCAGTGCTCGTCTGGAACATCTATCCCCCTGTGCACGGTCTGCAAGGGAAAATATTCCGCGTACTTCGCTGGTCCGGTGTCGCGGTACTGATCGGGCTTGCTGTTATTTATCGCGGCGGCACAGCCACAGACATAGAGTGGATGCATACCAGCTGGTGGGGGATTCTGGGACTCATCGGCTGGGCGTACCTGACCGCGTGTGCGGTCTATTTATTCTTCGGTACACAACAGACTGCGTTGATGGGAATGCTCGCATTGTTCATAGCACTATTTGTCGGCGATGCTTCGCACGTTCTTGACGCGCCGCTCTATTATGTGAAACAGTATCTCGCGCTCGGTCCGCATATCGGCGGGCATGCGATGATCTCCACAGCTGGAATGATCGTCTCTGTGCTGTTCCTGGAAGGATCTCCGGTAAAAGATCCGCTCAAACGGATCCGGTGGATCATCGTCTTCGGTATCATGATGATGCTCGCCGGATATTTCTTCAGGCCTCTCTACGGCATCTCGAAAAACAATGCTACGCCGTCGTGGTGCCTCTACAGTGCGGCTTTCTGTTGCTATATCTTTGCGGCACTCTATTGGCTGGTCGATGTAAAAAAGATCTCGCGATGGGCGAATTTTGTGAGGCCGGCGGGTGCGAACCCGCTTCTTGCATATATTCTTCCGGATATATTCTATGTGCTTCTGTCGTTGTTTGGTATACACGTGCTCTCGCAATATTTTGGCGAAGGTATCATCGGCATAATCCGGTCACTCGTTTTTTCAGTTGCCATGGTGTGGCTCACAGTCGCACTCAACAAAGCCGGCATACGGCTGCATTTATAGGTGGAATTGAATGGCTGTCATCGGTCTGGATCTTGGCGGTACGAAACTTGCGGGGGCAGTGTTTGATGCTTCGGGAGAGATCATCCGGAAAGGAATTCGTCCGCTGGAAAAACGAACCGGGAGCGATGTCGGAGCGCTCATCACCGGTCTTGTGCGCGAATTCCTCGAGTCCGCTCGCGTGTCCGGAGAATCAATTGAGGCTGTCGGCGCATGCGTGCCCGGCATCAGTTGGACGAAGAAGGGAACTGTCTGGGCGCCGAACATTCCGGGATGGGAGGATTATCCCCTGAAGGCGGAAATTGCAGAGGCCATCGCCGATGAGCGTGTACCGGTGAAAATTGACAGTGATCGTACGTGCTACATTCTTGGCGAAAGATGGCGGGGAGCGGCACGAGGCTGCGACGATGCTATTTTTCTTGCTGTCGGAACGGGCATCGGTGCAGGAATCCTCTCCAACGGGCGCATTGTCAGGGGATCGAATGACATTGCCGGCGCTGTCGGCTGGCTGGCGCTCGATCGTCCGTACGAGAAAAAATACAATTCATGCGGCTGCTTCGAACATCACGCTTCGGGCGAAGGGATCGCAAAATTTGCCCGCGCACTGCTTGTCTCTGAAAAAGAATACGCAGGCATCTTGCGCTCGAAGCGTGCTGACGCGATTACGGCACATGATGTCTTTGCGGCGTATGCAGAAAACGACCCGGTTGCAATGAAAACACTGGGCATCGCAGTAGAGTACTGGGGAATGACAGCGGCGAATCTTGTGAGCCTCTTCAATCCCGAAAAGATAATATTCGGGGGAGGAGTATTCGGACCGGCTCTGCAGTTTCTCGATGCTATCTATGCCGAGGCGAAACGATGGGCCCAGCCTATCAGCATCACGCAGGTGAAGTTTGTCGGGTCGGAATTAGGACCCGACGCCGGTCTCTATGGAGCGGGATATCTGGCATTGAAGTTCTGATTCGTAGTTTTAGAAAATTGAACACGGATGACACTGATCAAGCGGATTCGCACTGATAAAAAAGTAGAATCCTGAAGTACAGAAAAACGAATCCGTGTGAATCTGTCTCATCCGTTTCATCCGTGTTCCATTAACGCCTGGTCCGTGCCGAGCAGTTACCCTCTTTCTTAAATAATGGCAATCATCATGTATAATAAAAATCTAGTCTTTGCTGCGGCGTGTATAGGCATGCTCCTCTTCGGCATCGTGTTCCTGTCCCTGGGAACCATACTCACATTCATCACGACGAAGTTCTCCGTCGACAGCGCGACAGCCGGGGCGTTAGCCTCGTCGCTTCCGCTTGGAATGCTCATCGGTTCGGTGATATTCGGTCCCATTGTGGACCGCTACGGTTACAAAAGCCTTCTCATCATCTGTGCCGTCATTATCATGCTGGCGCTTGAAGGCATCGCATTTGCCGGCACGTTCGTCATACTCCAGCTTTCATTCTTCCTCATTGGGTTCGGCGGTGGCGTCATCAACGGCGGCACCAATGCACTTGTGGCAGATATCAGCGAAGACATGAAGGGGGCCAATCTCAGTCTGCTCGGAGTATTTTTCGGCATTGGGGCCCTCGGCATGCCTGTCGTGCTCGGTTTGTTGACGAAATATTTCGCCTATACTTCCATCATTGCCGGCATCGGCGGGACCGTCCTTTTGCCCATCGCATTTTTTACTGTCATCCGTTTTCCGAAGGCGAAACAAGCCCAGGGCATTCCGATTAAAAACAGTCTCGCACTTCTGAAAGAAGGCACGCTGTGGCTCTTTGGCATCGTGCTATTCTTTGAAAGCGGCCTCGAGGGTATCGTCGGTAATTGGACAACGACATTTCTGAAGGGAATGAACATCAGCACTGCGGATGCGTTGTACGGACTTTCGATACAAGTCGCGGCTCTGACGCTCACACGGTTGGTGCTGGGCGGTGTATTGAAAAAAATATCCTCGCACATTGTGCTGCTTGCCGGGTACGGAATCATTTGTGGAGGTGCGGTAACTCTTTTGATGGCAGGATCGCTGCCTCTGGCTATGGCCGGATTGGCACTGCTCGGTGTCGGCTTCGCCGCGGGATTCCCCGTGGTGCTCGGGTTCGTCGGGGCGCAGTACGCCCGGTTGAGCGGTACAGCGTTTAGTATCGTACTTGTATTGGCCCTCACGGGCAACACGCTCATGAATTACCTCGTCGGTGCTGTCTCGCAATCGTTCGGCATCGCAACATTTCCGATTGTCCTGATCGCGTGCGTGGCAAGTATGACTGTCTTCTTTCTTCTAGCCCACAGATCAATGAATGCATCACTGAAACAAACAACATGAACTCTGAAAGGATCAACACAATGTTAGCACAGCAGTGGTTAAAAAACGCCCGTGGCGTGATGGATAAAATTGAAAACACGCAGATGGACAATATCAAAAAAGCAGCGGAAATCATGGCCGATGCCATCGGCTCGGGACATTGGGTACACACATTCGGATGCGGCCATGCCACGCTTCCGATCGAAGAAATGTATCCGCGTATAGGCGGATTTGTGGGATTCCATCCCATCCTCGAATTGCCGTTGACATTTTTCACGAACATCACCGGACAAATGGGCGTGCAGCAGTTCGTGTTTCTGGAACGAGTCGAAGGCTACGGCGTGGAGATCATGAAGGGATATAATTTCGATCCGAAGGATGTGATGTGGATATTCTCGCATACCGGGATCAACGCCGTGAACATCGACGTGGCGCTCGAAGCAAAAAAACGCGGCATGAAACTGATCGTGTTCGGTTCTGCCGCCGAAGCAAAAGGGAAGCAGACGCGCCACTCTTCGGGCAAGACGATCTTCGATATCGCAGACCTGGTAGTCGATTCCTGCGTTCCGATACAGGATGCGTCCGTACCGCTAAAAAACCATCAGGATATGGTAGGTCCTATTTCCACGATGGGTTTTGTGACAATGGTGTGGATGACGGTGACGACAGTCGCGGAAATTCTCGCAGACCGCGGCGTAAAATTGTTCATTCATCCCTCGCATAACGTCCCGGGAGACACAACGGCAAAAGATCGTCTTGATGAAGCGCTGGTTGAATATAAGCGTCGCATTGCCGGCGTGTAACATGTAAAACGAAGATCTGGTCCGCGCGCAGTTGCTGCATGCCTGCGCTGCCAATGCAGTCCGCGAATTGCGACGCAGGTTCACACGATCAATCGTGTCCCGATATTGAAAATCTGTTCCGCCTTTTTTAAGTCCGAAGGAGACGGAAGAAACGATGTTCGCAAAATGCAGTTGATGAAAGTAGGACAGCCATTCCTGGTTGTCCTACGCAGCAGCAGAGTGGACGATCCGAATTGGTCGTCCCCTCTTCACGTGATGACTAAGAGGGCGTGGTTCCCGCAAACCAGTTGCAGAAATCAGGAAAGGTCGGTATATTACCACCATCGTTGCGGGAGTAATTCAGCGGTAGAATGCCAGCTTCCCAAGCTGGACGTCGCGGGTTCGATCCCCGTCTCCCGCTCCAAACGAGAAAGATATTGAACACGGATTACATAGATCCCTTCTGGATCCGCGTAATCCGTGTTCTTCTTTCGCTTCGTTGTTCTCATGACGCTATTCGCTGAGCAGCGGATGCAGCGCACCTGTCGAAGACCCTCCGGGCGGCTCGCTTTTTTCAATAAAGTAACTCACGCTACGCAGAGACGAGTGACGCCTGCACCCTCTGCGTTAAAAAGTGACTCAAGTTTTCGGTAGTGTCCTAATTTCGATTTCCTCTCACCGACTAAAAATACAAATGCCCGGACTTTTTAAGGTTCGGGCATTGTTTTTGATTGCTACTCGGCAAGGGCGAGATTCAAACATATCGGCGGGTGGTGCATTTACTTCTAAAACATTCCTTAATCTTTGAGAATGTGTCGAGAACCAACACAACCTCTATCCCCTTGCTACGGGCATAGTCAACAATTGGAACAAAATCAGAATCGGTGGTAATAAGTAAGATCCTATCGGCAGATCGAGCAAGTGCTATTTTGGCAATATCAAGGCCGATTTTCATGTCAACTTGTTTTTGAGATAATAGTGGGGAAAAGTCCCTGTCTCGCAAGATTCTTGGACTTGCCATAATCTCCGCAATAACCTTCTCTTTAATATTCCAGCCATCGAACGATAACTGTCCTCGCTTAAATTTGAAAAATGGGTTTCTTGCAAGATCAGACTGAAATGATTGTGCCACAGCATAAACATATTCGGATGAAAAGTCTATGTCTCTGCCGGTAACGGGCAGCTTTCTTGTTTCCCCGAATGGAACGCAGTCATAATAATAGCATGCACTTATTGATTCGTCCGGTCTTTTTATGGAAATACAAAACGATTCTATTTCTGTTGGAGTGGGATGTTTTCCAATTTTTCTTTTTATTAACCGTCGAGTTGAATCCCCATCAAGAATAAAAACTATATTCGGCATAGCAGCCTCCTATAAAAAAGAAGCCCCTTGCGCGTCAAAACACAAGGGGCAAACACTGCCAGCCTACTGGCGTAACGGATTTTGTCCTTTCGGACAGATGAAGTATATACAAAAGTGATTCTAATGTCAAGCAAAAAAATATGGTACAAAAATCATGCATACCTGATTCACGCATAAATGTACAAATTATAGAGGTTTTTCCTATAATCATGTGGAAGTGGCCAAAAACAACAAAAACCCGGTTTGGAGGGCTCCTTGCCGGGTTTGACCTTAAATCGCAATCGAAAGAGGGGGATGTCTCGGTTTCGGGTCGGAGTATGTGATTACCTAATCGCGGAGTCCTAAATGAATTTTCCCCCGTTATGCTTGAAATATCCGATCATCCCGATGACAAGAAACAAGAATGACGCGATACGCAAAGCTTCGGATAGATAGCCGATGTCTTTGAATGCCATAGACAACACTCCAAGACATATACAGAAAATTCCAGTCGATTGAAGCCGTAGTTGAATGTCATTTTCCATATATTCTCCGATTTCAAAAGTGTATTGCTTTTGTCTAAGCCCCTACGCCAATATTGTTGCCACGAAGTCACAAAGGCACGAAGAAAAACAATTCCTTTCATTAATTATCCTTACAAAATGAAGCTTTCCTTAAGAAAATCTTTGTGTCTTGGTGCCTTGGTGGCAAAGCTTTGAAGCTCTGCGTAACATGAGTTACTAATACCATCCGTGTGATGATGTCTCATCTGGTGAATGTTCTTGATAAAATCGAGATGGTTACCCCGCAACGACTTTTTCAGATGTCTCGAATTATGAATTAGGGTGGGCCGCCTCTCCGCAGAGCGGTCAATGGACTGCAAAAAAGACTTGACTCGAATCCCAAAATTCCATATAATCCAATATTCGTAAATAATAACATATACGCCAAAGAAGTCCCGGTCTGGGGGCCGGGCTTCTATCTCAGCCATTTTCACCCCGGCAATCTGTCCGGGTATTCACACATCATCATAGAAGGGGAGAACCATGAAAACATTTGCACGCTGTTTTGCACTGCTGCTGTTACTGCATCTGCCGCCCGGGTCGCGACTGGCTGCACAACTGCTTGTCGAGAACTTTACATTCTCTGGAGAGCTGTCATCCAACGGATGGACAGCTCATAGCGGTGCCGGAACGAATCCGGTTGCGACAACGGCCGGACTGTCATTCGCCGGATATCCAAATTCCGGAATCGGAAATGCGGCGGGACTGTTGAACAATGGCGAAGATGTGAATCGCCTCTTTGCAGCGGCGACATCGGGGGATGTCTACGTCTCCTGCATGGTGCGGGTGGATGACGTTCCGACCTCCGCGGCCAGTGCGTATTTTTTGCATCTGAGTCAATCGCCGTTCAACTCCATCGCTTTTCGCGGGAAGGTGTTTGCGCAGAAAAGCGGAAGCACCGGCCTTCAATTCGGTGTGTCTTTTGCGGACAACACACCGGTGCTGACCGGAGTCGACTATGCACTTGGCTCCGTTTATGTTCTCGTATTGAAGTATCAAATTGTTGCCGGTGCAACGAATGATCAAGTGAGCCTTTATGTATTCGCGGGCGGCGTGCCCGAACTTGAACCGGCAACGGCGACCATCGGACCGCTGACAGAATCGGCCAGTGCGGATCTGGCGAATGTCGGTTCTGTCGCACTGCGTCAATTTAATGCATCGCAGCGAATTGTGGTTGACGGTATTCGTGTCGCCGCGACGTGGACGGAACTCGCCCTGCCGGTAGAGCTCTGTGCTTTTCAGTCCTCAGTGCATGGCAGGCACGTCGAGCTGGCCTGGGAGACAGCGAGTGAAAAGAATAACAGCGGATTCTCCGTCGAGCGGAAGAGCCTCGCCGGCAAATGGAACGCACTCTGTTTTGTGAATGGCCATGGCACAAGCAACACAGTAAACAGCTACAGTTACTCCGATGCAGTGAACGCAGGTGGCAAATATATTTATCGCCTGAAGCAGCTTGACAACGACGGCAAGTTTGAGTACAGCAAAGAAGTGGAGGCTTCCGTTGCGTTACTGGCGTCAGACTACACGATGGCGCAGAACTATCCGAATCCGTTCAATCCGACAACGAACATTCGCTTTGCGTTGAAGAACACGCAGTATGCGACGTTGAAGGTGTACAATCTGATCGGACAGGAAGTGGCGACATTGTTCGACGGCACGGCAATCGGCGGGGAGATGATCACTGTTCCGTTCGATGCATCGCGCCTGACCACCGGCACGTACATCTATCAGTTGAAGAGTGCAGAGCGGACAGAAGCGAAACGCATGACGCTGGTGAAGTAAACCCGCTTTGTGGTTGTACGACTGTAAAAATAAACCTCCGGCAGAATTTGCCAGAGGTTTTTTTGTTCTCAGTAGTACGGACCACCACTCGCCTCGTACGGACCACCCACTCGCTCTACGAGCCTACGGCTCGCAGAGCCGTAGGCCAGAGTGGTCCTGTATACCGTTCTGGCGAACGGCGGTCCATCTCTTCAGCACAAACCACCACTCGCCTCGTACGGACCACCACTCGCTTAGCACGGACCACCACTCGCTCTACGAGCCTACGGCTCGCAGAGCCGTAGGCCAGAGTGGTCCTGTATACCGTTCTGGCGAACGGCGGTCCATCTCTTCAGCACAAACCACCACT